>Ga0247723_1000820_pt1 | contig 19807 bp, 31 predicted proteins | sample MSEWelMarce5H_FC_FD_189079 | JGI IMG/M metagenome (GOLD analysis project Ga0247723, IMG submission 189079) | Subsurface sediment microbial communities from gas well in West Virginia, United States - MSEEL Well Study Marcellus 5H_FC | ecosystem: Environmental > Terrestrial > Deep subsurface >... | reverse complement strand
ATTATAATTAGAAATAAGGGCATCTAGATGCCCTTCAAATAAAACAGCGTATATTGGGGGAAATTTTGAATGTGTATAAGTGAAGTAAAGAATTCCCTCATTGCTTTTATAGTCCGTAAGGACAACATGGAAACGAATAATTTGGTTTGTATCACCATTAAGTTTTTGACCTTCTGTATGAATACATGGTAAACTTTTTAAAATCATTAACGGAAGATCATTAGTATCAATTTTCTTCATATAGTCAAATGGTCTCATAACTTATACTCCTTGTTTCTGTTTGGGTGTAATGGTCTTAGGCATAAACGGTTTATAAACATCGTGCCAATAATTAGCGATAGCTGCTTGGTGAGCAATGACATCATAGCCAAAATATTCTTTCCAGAACCATGGGATTGTAGACAATGGTAAAGTAAATGCAGTGATAGGAATTGCTGGTGGAAGCATCATTGGTTTGCCCTCCTATTTTTTGGGTTTAATGAGTGGTCTATCAACACCAAGTATAACGATAGGTAAATACTTATAATCGGTGGTACAAGGACTGAACCATTCTTTCCTACAAGAACTTAAATTTATCTTAATTTCGAAATGATGAATATCCATATCGTGTTGTACATGTACACGATATAGTCTTTTGATTAGTTTAATATACCAAGGATTGTTCCATTTATCAATGCGGTTGATCATTGACCAGAAATTACCAAGAGTATTATTCTCTTTAAGAGACGGAGCGGTTACGCTAAGCTCAATAGTGGGTGAGTTAGTAAGAAAATTATTAATGTCATTTAGCAAATCAAATCCGTATAACTTTAGATTATATTCCGTTCTACTGGGATGATACACCTGCTTAAGGAAATAACTAGAATCACTTGTTAATGTAATGAGGTAATTAGTATCACGACGAATATGTGTTCGCGTTGCTTCAAATTTTACATTAGGGAATATCTTATCGAGTTTAGATTTAAAATGTTTTACATAGATAGCTAAACATAAATCTTTTATTATAGTCATTCTGAAGCCTTAATTTTAGATTCAAAATACTCCTTAGTTAATTTGAATTGTGAATTAATCTCATGTAGTTGGAAACTATACCTCAATACGACCCTAGCGGTATTTTCAACATAGCTATACATCTCCGTATAAGAATCCATATCTTCTTGATTATGCTCAATGTATTTCTTTAAATATTCAGGTGAATTTGAAAACCCAAATACTGAACTATACTTCTTTAGGAACATATCCTTAAACTCTTTAGGAATATAATCAATATCTATATCGTGTGTAAGTTGATGCATGTTTTTCATGGTTTCTCTAAGACGGTCATTATAGTCATTAATAATAGCCCATCTTACAAACCTTTCAAATTCTTCTTTATATTTCTTATGTATTTCAGTTAAATTGATGTACTTACTACGATACTTAATGGCGAACAGAAGTAAAAAGGTTGTTGTTATTAAGCCTAATAATGGGCGTAAAGGATGATTGAGGATATTATCCCATAGATCAAAGTTCATGGTTAGGCTCCCTTTCATGGCTGTGGTGTGTGTAATAATCAATCAGTGTAATACCGTGACATAGCCGAGGTTTAAGAGTATCTGATTTATTGCACCAACATAATAATCCTTCTTTCTCATGTAATGAGTTTAATAAAAACTGTTTATTTTTAGGATTTAACATTTGTGATAGAAACCAATATTTATGTTTATAAAAAATGAATTCACGTAGAATAACATCCTTAGGGTCTTTTAAAGGAAATGGATTAGAAAGACCTATATCGATAAGATTATATCGAGGATTAGGTCTTCCTATGTACAACCAGCCATCAGGGACTTTAAAACTAAATTCGGCAATATGCCCAAGTTTCATGTTTTAAGGAGAAGACTTAGACTCGGTTCGTTTTTATAGTGTTTAATATTAAGCAGGTCAGATTTATCTACATTGATGACTGGTACCATAAGTTTAATATCTAAGCTAGCAGCAATCAACATAAGTTTTTCAACAGTTAATCGAGGAAGGTTAGATTCAAAGCCTTCAGCCAATTTTAAGATACAGACAAAGGTAGCTTGCCTTACACCACACTGTTCAGCAATACGAGTCGTGGATAAATTCATCTGACTAAATTTATCTTTGATCTCTTTTGCAATATCCATCTTTAAAGTATCGATAGGACTCATCGTGGTAGTTCCTTTTTAAAAGCCAACATCATAGTAGTAATATATATCTGAAAAATAAAAAAAAGAAACTATTTACAGTGGGGAGGCTAAGCCTCCCCACCTTGTTAAACAACGGCGGTAATAATGAACACCCCTAACAACGCAATGATTACCCACAGCGTATATAGGAAAGCGTTGCTACCTATGATTTTACTGAACATACTACTATCCTTTCCTGGCTAAGCGGTTAGCTCGACAGAGTTGTTTTTCTCTGAGAGCGTATGGCGATAAAAGTCGATGTTGTCGATGACGTACTTCTTAACCCAATAAGGGACTTCTTTGTCAAGCACATTATAGACAGACTTGACGATACAGGCATTCTCCTTTCGTAAAGGTGATGGAACGATGCTCACGGCCATCGTTTGACCGTCGACAGAAAACGTAAGCCAGGTAAAGCCTTGGTTTCTGTTTTCCGTATGTGCGATAGTGGATAACTTAGCCGAATCAACACCACGCTTTGCTCTCAGAGGTAGCGTAGTGAAGTCAACCTCAAGAAGGTATGGTTTATGTCGAGGTGTCATGGTTGTTATCCTAACATGGTTTTGGCAAGAACAATACCGAGTTGCTCTTTAGCCACATGATCATTTGGCGGTTTGTACTTACTTAGTAACTCAATGAACGTCTCGGCGTCCTGATAAGGTACCTCAACGATAGGAAGATAAGGCGAATGCATTTCTCTTCCGTACGGGTATCCGAGATCACTTGCAAGCGATGCGCCCATTGTGCCGGTATAGAAGTATACCGTTTGACCGAGCAGTTTATCCATGTTGTTTAGAAGAACATAGATCACGCTGTCGCTGCGTGCTAAGCTTTCGCGAACTATGACGGAACCGTCGGTGTGATGAATCGTCCACCCTAGCTCTCGGTCGAATTCGGTTCGAACAACATAGCTACCACGTTTACCTTTACTGATAAGGGGTTGAAGAAAATGATCCTCGGGAAGATCTTTAGTATGGTAGATCATGATGGTCTCCACGTATGTTGAACGACAGGAAGATTAAGCCCTGCGCTATACAGGACCGTTTTCATAAACACCGCCGGGTGTTGTGTATAGAAGAACGGATTCGCCGGATCATCAGTCAAGACCGATACGGCATTGTTGGGATTAGTGACAGCCTCCATGAGGAGCTTATTATCAAAGTCCCCAATAAGAAAAGCGTCGTCGTAGCTACCTACAACAACACCGTCATCTTGAGACCCGACAAGAAGAACGCCATTCGCAATGCATGGAGTACCGTTGATATTAACAAGCGCGATATGCTCTTGAGAACCATCGCTATCGTAATATCCGAGATACATACCCGTACCGCCGTTAGGAAAAACCACTTCTGTACCTTGATGAATGATCATGTGATCAACTCCTTAATGAGCATATCGTGCGGGAACGAAACGATCAACAAGTTCGAGGAAGCTGTAACGCATGACGTCCATATGGAGCAATGTCATGCCCTGAGCAAGCTCACTGGCATCGATGCGATCTTGAAGATTTTTAGCATAGCGTGCTTTATCTTGACAGCCGGTGAGGGTGATGTCATAGAGCACCGTATCGGTAACGTTACGCAGAAGCATAACGTCTGACGCATCCGCGACATAATACCGATCGCTAAACGAAAGGTACGCTAAGTGCATGATACCGTTAAGATTGAAAACAGCAACGATACCGTCTTCATCATCGCTAGGGCGACCAATAACACGGCCATGTACGATCAGATGTTCCATCTGAAAGGTTATATCGTCCCCAGCAAGAAACTTCTTATCGCCATGATAAATACCGATATCGAAAAGCGTTGGTTGAACAGTGGTCATTATAAAGTCTCCCTATGGGCAGTGTGTGATGAGGGCTCATTAATTTAATATGTGCCTGTATATATTTGAACTACGATTTATAAGGTAGATGTAGGGTGGGTTATACCCACCCTACATCTAGTGAAGTTAATTAAACTTAACCTTTAACGGCTGAACGGCTTCATATCTTAACGACGTAGTTGTTTGAAAAGTTAACATTACCTCAAGAAGATTAATTTTTTCTTTAAGTAGCGATTTAGCGATGATCTCAATGTAATCATGAATCGATAGTTTAATAGCATAGTCTCTCAAGGTAAATCGAATCCCCATATCAATAGGGGGGAACTTTATACCTCGAGCAGTAACAATTAACTGTACCAAATCATTTAAAGAGTAAGCATTGATATCACTATTAAAGAAAGGGGTAAAGGTTTTATAAGCTGTATCTATGTCTGTTGTATCGCCTTCAATAAGTTTTAAGAAACGTTCTTTTTCAATAGCTTTATGATCTTTAATAAGGGGTTGATGTATATAAGTAATAAAGTCTGCAAAAGAGCATTCGTCTTGAAACGCCGCATATACCCAATTATCAATATAGTTAACCAGCCTCTCAGCCATAACAGAACTAAATAAATTGAATTTACGATTATGGAGATTAACGACATATCGGTTATTAATAACGCAAACAGTATGTACGGTGTCTAGTGATGGAACGATCGCTTCAGATTGAAACATCGAAGGATATGCCCCAGGGACAAGTAATCCAGCAACATACATAATACGAACATCACCACTATCTTTATGTTTTGAAAGATCCCACCAACGCTTAAACTCATTGCAGGTAACATCTTCATTCATAGTCATATTCATAAAAGGAGAAGCTAACCCTGAGGTTTTGCCGTAATCGCTATTATATTTAAAATCATTAACGATCTGATGGGTATCCATAAACGATACTAAACCATTTTCTTTATTAATAGGAAATGTATTAGTGTTTAAATCATATACTTTAGGTTCTTCCATCATAAGCCCTTTCTTGTCTTGCGTCATATTGTATTTATGTCTGATATTAGAAAAAATAAATATGAAAAGGAGAGGGCCTAGGCCCTCTCCTCTGATGTAGTTAGCTTTGACGAGCAAAGATGGGACGAAGCTTAAACGACGTCGTCGGAAGCATGGAAAGATTGCGCTTATCCACGATCCGCGTATCAGGGTTCTTAACAACAACTTCAGCCGCTGGGGGCTGGACATGGATCTTATCGCGCGTGAAATCCTTACGGATGGTACTGCCGGTCGATTGCAGCTTAACGCCGCTCTCAATAGCACCGCCGAGAGACACAGGAGCGCGGGTGCGCTCGCGCTCGTTCAACTCATCGACATAATTGTTATACGTACTGATAGCTTCATTCAGATACATTGGGCCTACCTTGCGGAAGACTTCCACACCGTCCAAGGTGATGGAGTGTTTACCCAATTCCCATTTGTAGCGAAGTTCATTCTTTATACCTGCTTCAGTTTGGAATACACCAAACGAATAGGCTGTGACGACTTGCTCGGACGCCAAGTGTGGATATGCCATTTGTATCTCCCAAAAACGATGCCCTACAGAATGTTGTAGGTATAACATCGTCAAAGTAATATATATTTAAATTAAGTCAGACCCTCACGTTAGCCGAATAAACACCTTTTAACTATAGCATCGTAACTAAGAGCTTCATCAAGGTCTGATATAGGAATCTGCTGATAAACCTCCCCCATAGAAATACAATAGTGTTCAGGGTTATAAGTGAATTGTGTAACATTATCTTTACGGACAAAGAGCTTATCAGTTATATAAATGAAATGTTGTTCAAGATATTCATCTGGAAGGCACTTAATAAACTCTCTTAAATATTTGCTTCTTTCAGCTTTTGTTTTAAAGTAAATATCATAGCTATTATCAGTATTAGTAAAATCAATACGGAGTTCATAATACTCTTTATACATGCCTTCATCTATGATCCTAACACTCTTCAAGGTATGAAGATTCATAAAGATATGTTTTATAGGTGACTCTTCGGGCTTTTTAATAGGTTTAAAATAGTATCCTTTTCCGTGATCCTCGGCTATTTGTATTTGGTCTTGATTAGGTGTATTATAGATTGGATTTGGGATACGGACCATAACAGTATGCTCACTGATCGCTTCAAGACAAGCATCAAGTGTCCTTGTTGAACTATCAGTTACAGCGTGACCGTTACTGCGAGATCCATCAAAATTAATAAAGTCAGTTAATGTACGGGTAAAATCAACAACCTGACATACTGAAACAATATTACACATAGACACAAGATGAAATGCGTATATTGTCATAACGTTAGCATTTTTAGAAGCAACTTCATGATCTAAGTCTATGTAAGAATAAATGAACCTTATGTTGTATTTATCATTAAGCCAGTTAGTTAATTGTTTAGTAGAGTTAAAAAGAAGATCTAAGTCATGGTGGTGTATAAACCCACTAGATTCATTGGAAGCAATATAAAGCATATACGGAGTCTCTTTATTATTACCATCATAGCCAATTTCAATACTTGTGATATCTCTCATTAGAAAACAAGGCTGATCGCTTTCAATGAAGTAATCGATATCGTCATTAGATAACGTATTTATAAAATCAAGGATATCCTCAACATTGATAAGTTTTCTAGTAGCCATCCTTGGTCATCTCCTTTTAGGTATGTGTAGTGAGGGGTCAGAGGGGTAATATATAATTTAGGCTATCATCAACTACATCTTATTAGCTATACTGAATGATGAAATAAGGGTTCTTGGGTGTGTCGTTTATCCGCAGTCCAAGTAGCAAGTATGCTAGTTGGGTTATCACGCATGATTTTATCGACGATATAATACGCCTCACGGAATGTAAGTCCGGTAATCGAACGACATAGGAATACCGCTTTATATTTCGGGTATCTTGATAACCTAGCACTCAAAAAGGTAGAATTATCCCTGAACTCTTTTTCACATAGATAAAAATAGCTTAGATAATTATTAGGGTTAAGAGTATTATACTTATCAATTAATCTGCATACTTTTTCAAGTGTGAAATACTCTCCGTACAATTCAATAACATCAACAATAGCTTGATAATAATTAGGAGCGGATAGTATCAAATCCTTAACAAACTTTCGGTCGTCTTTAGATAGTTTCATCACCTACCCCCTTTCGGTTTGCTAGTAAGGTAATATATATCCAAAGTGGGTATATGATACAAAAAATAAAGGATGTAAGGGGGAGGCTAGCCTCCCCCTTACATTTACTCTTCGCTTTTTGGTGATGATGCAAACACGCACGCAATAATGATCATAGCAAGCGCCATGATAAAACCGCACACCACACCGGCAGCAAACATATCAGCCTCCATAAGTGATTTAGACCTAACGCGTCCCTTCAACCTATGGAACTGATATATAGGTATGTTAAATTGAACTACGTCTCCATCGTTGGTGTAGTTGATGTTTTAAGTTCATTTTAAAGTGCCTCCTTTTAGATGTGGCGGGCTTTATTATACATATCGACACAGTGATCATATTGCTTTTTTCTAAGCTCAGTGATATATACTAAAGAAGGAAATGTAGGATTATTATCCATCATTTCTTTAGCATGTAAATATTGTTTATAGAGATGATCACAGTTTTCAGGAACGCTATTTGAACTTGAGAGTAATCCTATTAATACTAAAATAGTTTTCATATGTTAGTTAACTCTAGTTTAAAGATAGGAATATATTCAGGAGGTTCATGAACCTTAAAACTATCTAAACAATTGTCTACATCAAAACGAGTAATCAGTTTACCTACGATATCGCTATTACTCTGTAGGATTTCAGTTTGAATATTTTTAAGAGACCACTCAAAGAATTCAACGCATAATCGAAATAAATTTTCATTACCGTACTGATAACTGATCATGTTTACATACGTTTTCAAAACATCTAAGTGAATATCTACTGAATATATAGCCCTTAGAGTTCCAGTAGGAGCTTCTTTAGTAATACGTAATAGGAATTTACTATAATTAAAAATATCACTATTGTGATTATTAATATATGTGTCATACCCTAACCGATATTCATTGAGTATTGCGATAGTCAGTTGCTCTTTCATAACAATAAGTAGATTAGCAAAATGAGACGTTACGTTTGCCCAGACGCTGCGCTGAATACTCGACATAGTACTATAGCAATCAAGTTTACAGTCATAGTTGGTATCTAAAAGAACATATTTATCTCTAAACAAACGATTTCTATTATTCGTTATAGCGTCACGATCTACCGCAATACGAAGTGCTAGTCCTGTAGTGTCTTTAAATAACACAAAAACAAATTCAGTATATTCGCTATTATTAATATCATTTATAACGTCTTCTAGAGTAGCCATATCCAACGAAGCATTATCTATCTTAAGGACTTGAGCTTCAAGTTCTGCTATAGAAACAATAGTATCTCTAATATCTTCAGTTGTTAAAGAAGCTAAGGTTAATTTATTGAAATATGCATCACTCGATAAAATTGCGTTTAAAGCTTTAATAATGACAGCACCGCGGTGCTTTTTATATAACGAACGTAGTGTTACTTTACTAAGATCTTTAAGCGTTAGTTTTGAGGAACTCATGACTTTACTCCCTGGTTAGATTTCTAATTTATATAAAAAGATGCATGTTTAACGTACATAGAAGTTTACCAGGAAGACCATCGTACCTATACTTTATCTCTTTCGCTTCATTTTTAAATCTAATGAAACTCTCAATTTCATCAGATCCCTCAGCAACAAGAACGTAGTTTGTACATAGGGGTGACTCATTGGCTTTCATTAGCCTAGAAGTTACTGAGAATAGAATTTTAGGAACATCATTTAATACTTGTTGTTTAAATTCTAAATACTTACTATCGTTTTCTAATTCATTAAAAATAGGGTCATCCTGAAATACGATCCTGGGGGAATGCGTTTCAGGATGACCTTGTTCAAGGTTAGTGTAGAACCCAATAGAAAGCGACTGACCAGTAGGTGTTATGTAAAAACGCCCTGGTTTAATAGTCGTAAATAGAGCCTTATCTAAAGGGTCGTGAATGACCTGCATAGTTATTGATTTGCTATGCAGCTACCGTTTTGTAGCATCGTACCGATTTTATTTTGTTCGGTTTTACAAAGGCGCGGCGTGATAGCAAGACCATAGCCATCCCGAACGATGATGTATTGAACTCCAGATTTAATATCCGTTGCAACAGAAGTACTTACCGCACCGACCTTTGATGATGATACTTCAGCCAATTGAGCTTTAGCTGCGGTTGAAAACAACATAATGGCTGTAGCAAGGATATAGAACGGTTTTACGATACGGGTGTTGGTGCGCATGGTGGCGATTCCTTCGTTGTTAGAGTGGTTAGGTTGTTGTAGTGAGAGAGAACTATATTGTTAAATTTATCCATTTCGTCATAACACGTTTTAAGGTCTTGATCCATTGTAGGCGTAATCCTACTACGTCTATAGTTATCCAATAATTCTTCAAAGATCTTTTTATTTTTTAAACTTGTTTCATATAAAGATTCTAACATTTTAGTCTCAACACCATGTGCTTTTAAATATGTTACCATATTAGATAATCGTACTAATGAAAATCTAAATCTTTCATAAACTATAGTAATTTTTTGATTATCCATATTTACATCCTTCCATCTGATGCATAAGAGTAATATATATCTATGTGATGATCTAAGTGCAAAAAATAAAATAGAAAAGGATGGGGGCATAACGCCCCCATCTCTTGTGAGTTATTTAAGCATTGCCAATACACGTTTACGCGTGCACTTGTCAGCAATGATCACTATACCGGTGCAAAACCATCCGGCAAAATTACCCACATTGCACGGCCGAAAGGTTCTCATAGATATCTGAGACCCTACAAGCGATTTGATGATCGCCTGGACGATTTTTAACTTTTCAAAGAAGCTTAATTTACCTGCATATTGATCAGCGTACCGATCAGCATTAAGCTCTTTGGAAGTTTCGTGGTCGTAGTAGGTCATTCCTTTAGGAACACTTTCACCACTATCGTCATTAACGATATGGCCTAACTCATGACCTATGATCCATTTTAGCTGTTTATCGGATAAGGCGTTCGCCATAGCCGGGTCGATGTAGATAGCCGTTTCGCCAGCTTTCATTTCAGCAAAGCTGATAAATTGGGGTCTAAACAATGGATTTGCATCCATCTGACATATCACAGCACAGGCTCCACCGGAGAGCGAAGCGATGCCGACCCCATTTAAGCTGATCCATGAATCAGAAGGATCTGCGTAAACGACTTTTACAACAACGGATTGGCTGTTCTTTTTGGTGACTTGCATTTTCATGATGAGATCTTTCTTGAAGAAGGTTGAGTTTAAAGTTAAGCAGCTTGCTGCTGATAGCGTTCCCAAGCCGAGACCAGGACGATCTGAGCTTTCAAGAAAACGGCAGCATGACGAGCCCGCGTATAACCAGACGAAGCGCGCGACCAAGCGGTGTTACGGGCTTTGTTATAGGTCGATAAAGCCATCTCGAGAGATGCGCTAGTAGCTTTACCTTGCTTAACGTTGTTAAGATAGGTCTGAACGATGTGACGAACGTTGATCATGATGAACTCCGAGAAGATAAGGTTAAGACCCATATTGGATCTAGATTCATTAAATTGATATGTATCCATGTAAAATCGAACTACACCCTAGAGAGGGGCTTTAAGCCCCTCTCTAGGTATAATCTATTTGACTAACTTTTCAATAGACGCGTTTAAACGATCCATATATTCAGGAGTGAACTTAAAAGAACAAAAGAGGTGACGTGTATTGGGCTTAGGTGAATCCGTCATGAGGATATGCTTCAATTCATTCTTATCGAGGTTATTTGTTTGTACAATATACTCAGCTTCAGTACTCTGAATAAACATATAATTAAAACGCCCTAGGATAAGCTGTCTTACCCGAGCAGGGTTTTCTTCAGTTGATTCAGTGACAGTAGTTTGATTGTCTTTAATAAGGCCATCGAGATATACACCATATGACGTATCAACTTTACGACCGAACGATAAAGTCTTATCAGTAGTGAGGGATTTAAAAGTAGTATGTTTTAAGACAGCAGCATCGGATGCTCGTAGTAGAACACCGATTGGTTGATCTAGAAGAATATATTTACTAAAATTACCAATAGCTTTACGTTCAGCACGTTCAAAGTAGTTCAATCCACAGACAAGGCCGTTGTTTTCTTCAACGGCATTAATTTGTCTTGCTAAAGGAAGCTCTTTAAGTTCAACTGTAAAGCCAGCGTCTTTTAAAACATCCACTGAGATCTTACCGACGGATCCTTCGATACCGGTCTCTGTTTTCATAATAAAAGGAGCACGTTGAGAATAGACAACAGTAACGGTCTGAGCAGATGAAATAATAGGTAACATACAAAGTACTAGGGCCAAGATAAGTTTCTTCATTGGAAGAATTCCTTATTGCTATTGAGGTATAAAATGATAAAAAATAAAGAGGTAGGGGCTACTGCCCCTACCGATCATGTATCTTCCACGCTTAGCGGAACAGGAACGGGATCAGGATCAACATACGTTGCAACTAAAGAGCGATTATTAACAGACGTATGTTTTTGATAACTCATACAGGCATCTACTTTCTTAGAAGTATAACTAAATTCAGGATACCGTAAACCTGCTAATGTATAGAGGTGCTTTTCACATGCGGGACATCTATTACAAGGCATTAAATCAGATTCATCAGCACCTAGATGAGTAGGTAATTCACACACCCAAGTAAGTTTATATAAATCCATATACATGTGATCATCGCTCTGTTCAAGCATAGCATTTAGAACGTCTCTTTTTCCCCAATAGTACTCATCAATGAAAGGGAAACTTAATTCAGGAATAGGTGCGTCACCTATGTAGTTTGTAATTCTACAAATAGATTCCCATGTCTTTTTAAGATCTGGTAAAATTTTCATGATAGAATCATCCAATAAATATCCGATTACAATATTAGAATGCCGTTGCGGATCAAATGCCTGTAATGCCGCCAATAGCCAAGGTAGCCCTTGGCTTAATTGCCATCTTGGTTGAAACTCTGTAAGTCTAAACGAAGCACTAGGGATATAATCTCTTAAAATACCCGTACGTCTACCATAATACCTATTGATATAGGAAATGATTTTACGTCGCTGTAGTAATTCAGCATTTGCTTTCAGATAAGATTGACCACCCATCGCATAGAGTACATCAACTCCATTATAAGAATCTTCTTTTAATCCGAATGGTCTTGAGTTATTAGATTTACGTTCATTAAGAATGGACACTAATAGAAAAGTTGAATCTACTCCCCCTGAAAATAAAACAAGGGGTATTTTATTTGTTGATTCTGCACTTGGTTTTAAGCTAGTAGGAGTATATCGAGTATTGAATTTTTCATTATAACCACCGATATCACTTAACTTAAGATCTATATGTTTACTCATAGCTCTCCCGGTAGGTCGAATTGAACTAATTGATGACTTCTTGATATTTTTAATTTTTCTAAGACATCATACATATCTCTAGAGCCGTACCAAGATAAGAGTTCTTTATGATCTAACCCATATAGAAAACGACGGATGGCTTTATCTAGATCAACTGGTTCTGTTTTCCATTTAGCATAGCGTCCTGCATTAACAATACAAATAAAGCTTTCTTTATTAGTAACGCTATTGCAAATTGGGAACATAAGACCTGCAATATAGTCTTTAATTTCATCTGGGAAGTTCTCTGAGGTAAGACCTATAAAGAACCATCCTTTTAAAGTGTTTTTAAGCTCAGAGAACTTTAAGATATATTGAATATTAGACTTACAATGAATAGACGTAAGCGATACATTATTTTCAGCATAAGGAATATCTTTATCATAAACTGACTTTGGAATTCTTGCGTCTTCAAATACAAATGACTCACCTAAACGCTTATAGGTCTTCCCAACCATATATTTTTGAAAGTTAGAAAACTCAGCATCAGCACGACGTGCCATGTCCCTATCATTAAATTCAAAAACCATATTGTCAAACAAACCAGTTGTCGATATAGATCTACCCTTTCTATAATACTCAAATCCAGGGTATTCTAATTTATCACCTCTTAGTGAAAATTGAGTAAAGTCTATAAGAGCAGATTGAGTATAGTTTTGAATTACTAAATCAAGATAGGCTAATCGTTTACCACGAGTAACCATAAACAAACACCTATGCGGTAAAGATATTGTAATCTTATATCCTGACTTATTACCGAATTTAGGCGGTACTATAATCGTCTCTTGTTTTTGAGTCATTTTTAGCATTTAGGAAGATCTCCTATTATAGGGGAGGAATAGGTGTGGGCATATCCATATCAATATGCGGCGGAATGGTAAGTTGAGGTCCTTTACCAACTTGCAACACTGCGCCAGATATAGAATTCCTAGCTATTTTCCTTAATACTCCTATAGTGAAATTAGTATGTAATCTATTAACAACTTTAGGGAGATTTAAGAATGCTTTAAATTCTTTCCAAGCTCTCCTTGCAATAGTAGCATTTTTAAAGGTATATTTAATACATCCGTATTTAGTTACGAGATAGATCTTATTACGTGATTTTTTGATTTGAATAGATGAAGCATATATGATAAGATTATGGGGATCAATGTGGATTAAGTTATGGGGAAGATTATTAAGATACTCTTTAAAGGCATCAGTGTCGGGTTTATCTTTTTCTACCTTTTCAGTCATTTTATCTAGCCAATATCCGAAATGGGTAACTGAGTACGTATAGTCAGTATTTTTACCAAATCTAGCTGGAACTTCATGATAGGTTATTTCATGTTCAGGGAATTTATAAACTGTTACATCTTGAATTGTGCTATAGGCACCATGATCTAAATGGGCATAATCATTAACTTTAACCGGAGTTCCAGTAGTAATGAATATATCAGGGGCTTTAGTTGATTCGTCTGTTTCCATTTATTAGGGCTCCTTTTATTTATTTTCTAATAGTTTAGTTGAGGTAATAGATCCTTTAATTTCAACACTATCTCCATCGATGATTTTACCGTTATTAAAAACTTCAGGGAACATGAGTTGTGTATTTGGATGAGCCAATCCTCTATATTCGTCGTCATCAAACTCTATACCTGCATTAACATGTAGTCGTTTAGCATCTTCTTTTGATATGAAGTTTACAAACTCAAACACTCCATGAGGGTCATCATCTTTATTATGTATAATGTTAACGATGTCTCTAGTCCAATTCGTTGGGCATGTGTGTTGATTAATATGATAGACCATATGTGCAATATCTTCTTCAGACACTTTACCGTTTTTAACGCGATATGCTTCTTTTCGAATAACTAAATAAATAGGAGTTCCACCGTTAGTTGATTTAAGGAGTGCGTAGCCACAAACGTCTCTAGGGATTGCTCTTTGTTTAAGAGTAAGTTCATTTTTCTCATTAAGAGAAGTGTCGAATTCAGTATTACATGGATGGCACATGATGATATTCTTATCGCGCGTATGTCGTTCTTTTAGATTTATTAGGGTATATGTAACTTCAATTTTATATTCTTTACACAGAGGACATGTTACATATTTAGTCTCTTTAGTCTCTACACTAACGGGTGCACAAAACATCGTCTTAGTCTCCTACAGTGTCAACTGGTGGATTATCGATTAATTTCACTGTCAGAGTGTATTCAAAGTCTTCTTGAATAACTGTTTTAGCATAATCAAGATATGCATGTAGGTAAGCATTAATGATTAAGATCATATCGCTACTATTAGTAATACCAAAGAACATGCTATTATCATCATTAGTTATTGGATCAAGCCTAGCATCTTCTATAAATACTGTTTTCTCATAAAGGGGACAATCCTCCATATTAGCAACCTTAGTATAAATAATCCCATTGATAGGGATTTCACAATAGTCATTAAACGTATCTACAGAAAATTCAATCTGACCTATATTGTTAAACTCTACTCCATTAATAGCGGTCATTAATTTTTCATTCTTAGGAAGGAGATTAAGATCAAATTGAGTATCTTTCGGATCAAACATACTCTTTAATAGTTCAGGTGTACCACTGGCCATTAAAACGCGTTTGATCCAATAGAATTTATCTTTATTTAAAGCTATTCCTTCAAGATCGGCATTATACGCTGCAAATACCGGATCCCCTTCAAGAGCACATTTATCAAGATTATGTTCTAAACTAATGGTTATCCATTTAGCTCTATAGCTAGCATAATCAAATAGTGGAAGGCCTAAATGAAATCTATCAAACTGTAGCCATGTTGGGTCATATACCCAACTATTATCACCTAATGAAATAAGAAGAGCTTCGTGATAATACCTAAATTTTGGAAATTTTAAAAAGTCATAAGCTGCTGATGTAATCCCTAAATAGCCCTGTACCCAGAAAGTAGTACAGGTAAGGCCGGGGTATTCATCTTTTATATTAGCATCAAAAGCACCACATGCATAATTGACCATGCGACTACAATCACCAGGCATATGGAAATAATGTTTCTTATCTTGACCTAGAAAAGAATGTAGTTTAGAAGCAGCCTGTTGAACTTTATCTTCAATATCTCTAGCATGTTTTAAAACGGCATACATTGCTGACATGGTGGAGCAAGTGCTCATTAAGTATCCCTCCTTGAGGATTGGTGGTTATATAAAAATAAAAGAAGGGAGTAGAGGAGGGATATCCCTCCTCTACTCTAAACATCACTTATTTTGTTACGGCGGGGTTAGTAGGTTCAGGTTTATTAGCAATCGGTCCCACAATAATCTTGAAACATGCCAATCGTCCATTAAGGCTATGAAAAACAAATTCCCCAGCAATCATGTGACCTAACTTAATTTGACCTTGTACATAATTGTAAACAACTAAAGCAATTAGGTCTAAAAGTGTTTCTTTATCGCCTTTATGTTCTGAATTATAGATATGCTTAACGTATGGGCTGTACCAACTTTCAGCAATTTCAATAATGCCTATATCTAGAACAACAGAGAAACTTTCATCTACTGGTGCTGGCAGGTAAATGTACTGACCTTCAAATATCTTAGATACACATAGGTCTTTAATAATACGCTCAACTTTACTAATTGCTTGCGTACTATCCTCGACACCTAAGATTTCAGTCAAAGACTCTTCAGCTTTTAAAGCATCCCTACGTGCGCAAAAGATTGATTTAATGTTTTCATTAAATTGTAGTTCTTTAATAGTAGCCTTGCCGGGTTCCATATATTTATCCTTTCGTGTTTAAAGTTTAATTAACGGGAGTGCCTTGGGGAGGAATAAACGGATTAGGAGGAAGGTTACTTTCTTCAATATATTGCGTGGATGCATTGGGACGATACGGAAGAGCTACATTCAAATATTCTTTACCGTTAAATGTAATAACTTGGAACTCAGGATTATACCCAACTCCAACGTATTGAGTATCGTCACGATAATTAGTAATAGAAATAAACCCAGTATCTTGGAGAATAGCAATAGTCGTTTCACCGGTTTCTTCATTGTTAAAGAATTCAAGCTTATGATAAATCATACCGATAGGAAGATTGTCTTTCAACTCAGCAGGAATTAGGAAATAAGTATTACCATCAGGGGTAGGTGCAGGAGCACGAGATGCAGTCATCATACCAGTAATATATTGCGGATTTTCCAAGAACCCAAGAGCATTTAGATCATCATAAGGAATGTCATTAAAGTTCATACGGCCTTTAATAATACTCTCCGGAAGAGCATCGAGATCAAGAGCATCCGGGAATGTGCCAGGGCTATAGGTATTGATAACATGCTTAATTTTCAAGATAGTATCATTAACAGACAGAAGAGCAGCGAACTGCCACGTTGACGCAGTACCGTATTGAGTATAAAGGCCATGATAGACAGGACTATCGCCAGACTCATCAATGAACGAAGACAGATAGGTGTTACCCTTTTCACCTTTTACGTAAAGGCTACTATCATCAGGATCTTCATGGACGAACATCGGGTTCCCTTGAACAAATTCAATAAAACTACCATCGGCAACAAGAACTGTACCTGCAACAACGTTAGAAACTAAAGCGTACGGATAACCGTCGGTGTCTGTCATGCTCATGGTGTACTCCCTTTCCTTTGTTTGGAGTTATGTCTGAGGATCTGTTACTAATAGAGAAAACATAACATCAGCACATGTTAGCTCGCCAACACTATTATACTCTCGATTACCAATTAAAAATCCTACATCTTTAAGATGTAGTTCAGATAAAGCCGCCTCAAAAGCAATAGATATATAAGAATTATTTTCCATAGTCTTTGCGTAATGATGTTCACAGTTAGGGTTGGCGTAAATAATGTTAAATGGGTTGTTTAAATATTCTAGAATACTGGCAAGTGTAATGGTGTAAGTGATATAATCTTTATTTTTGTAAGAAATAGAAACTTCATTCCCTTGAATATAGAACATGTTTCTATATAAGGCTATAGCAATTGCTTTACTAACCATATCCATTAGGTTATTACGTGCCGTAGAATCTTCATTCATCCAATTATTATATTCATTACGCGCGTTAACTAACTGCAATTGAGTAATGTAAGGAGTGTAGTTGGATCCTGGAATAGCTTCAACTTTATTATTGACAGGCTTTATGGGAGATAACATGTTTACAGATCCTTAGTAAATTGCATTTCTGGAAACTCAACACTACTAACTTCCCTCACCGAGTAAGTAATATATATCTATAAAGATATAGGACAAAATCATTACCGATCTATTGATAGCCTAAGGCCTAAATACACGGGTTGTCTAGGCTTATCATAATCGGTATATTTTTGACATTTGTACTTTATAGTTTTTCCTAATATAAGCGAGGGATTACGCCAGTAGTCTATTCTTTCTTTATCTGTAAGACCCGCACCAACTGTAAATACAATACCATTAGAATTAACACACATCAACGCTCCTACTTTTTCTTCAGGGGATAAGTTTGAAAGCTTCTTACTTCTTTCAAGATACCCTAAAGGGTTTAATACTTGAGGATTGTCATTTTTATGATATTGAATAATGTCGAGGACTTCAGCTTCATCATCAATAAATGCTTTTACTTTGAATAATGATTGCTCTATTTCTGTAGCTCTACCATATTTATAAAGACCTTCTGGGTCTCTTCCAATAACGCCCTCATAATTTAAATCAATCATCTTTTTCTCATAACTTTCGAATTCATCAAATGAGTTAACTTCAGTATGGTCTAAATATTTAACCGCTCCAGAACATTTATTGTGAGCGCTTAATAATCTTTTATAAAAAGGTACATTAACATCTGTAAAATCATCAAATACATGAAATTCAATATCACCTTCCCTATCGAATGATGATATATAACTTACGGTATTCCTGTACGTATTAGGGTTATTAATTGCACCTAATGCAAATTCTCCATCTAACCCATTATACTTAGAATGACCAAACATGGCCTGTACTTGCCTATTAGGGATAAACCTAAAAGAGCGACTTCTTACTGTACCATTAACAATAAGGCCTCTGATACCATCTATTTTAGGCGACATAAGTTTAGGAAATGTTAATTTTTGAGATGCTTCGTAGGTATATGCGAGCATGGGGCGAAAGGGCTTTTGAAGAAAAGTATTAGCATTACGATCTTCAGTATTCATTAAGAACTCCAGTAGGATCATAGAACATACCGCATGATGCTTTTACATCAAATCCTACACGCCCAATGATGCGATGATCCGGGTGATCATTTATCTGTTTTAATCTATTGAAGTATCTCTTTACTACTTCATCAGAAGAAGCTTTTCCTTGTTGTTCAGATGCAGGGTTATATGCAATCAAATTAAATCTAATGATGAGATCTTTAGGAAGCATAGCTTCTAATATATCTAAGTCTTCTAAAGAATCATTTTCATTTTCAATTAAAGCCCAATGTCCAATAACAACTCTATCTCTATCTAAGGATTGCCAATTATTAATGATCCCTAAGGCTTTATTTAACTCCATAGCCTTAGGGATCCACTTCTTACGAAAACTTTCCTTTGGACTATAAAGAGAATAATACAACCAAGGTTGATGTTCACCTTTAAAGGTAAGCTCATTAGTTTCATTATTAATAAAAGGACTATTTGTTGGTAAGATAGTTGAAATCTTAAAAACGACTTTATTAAACCCATAACGCTGCGCTAACATAACGAGATGATTCGTCAGTGTTTCCCATCGCAAGAATAATACTTCACTTGCTAAGGGCTCACCTCTCGCCATAAATAAGAAATTCACTATTTCTGCACTAGGCTCTATCCCTAATTCAATTAAACTATTATAATGAGCAAGAACTACTATTGCTTGATTAATGATATCATCTATAGTACTTTCTACCATGGAAGTTTGACCGGTTTGAGTCAAGTGACAAAACCTACAAGATTTATTACATCCATTATGACTGGATAAATAGATATTGATATAATCCTTTTGTCGCCTAACGTAGCGTACTTCTTGTTGTGTATCATTAAAGACAAAATTAACACTAGCATCTTGAGTTGATTGAAATATGGATAAAGTATCTGAAATCATTATTCGTCCTCCTTCTATTCAGTAATATATACTTAAAAATACAAAAAATAAAATAGAGGTAAGGGGGGGGGATATCCCCCCCCTTACTCTCATAAATAATTTAGCTTTTAATCCTCATGTACTGCTTAGCTTTGTGCGTCAGTGACGTGTGCTCAGTTT
>Ga0247723_1000818_pt1 | contig 19816 bp, 15 predicted proteins | sample MSEWelMarce5H_FC_FD_189079 | JGI IMG/M metagenome (GOLD analysis project Ga0247723, IMG submission 189079) | Subsurface sediment microbial communities from gas well in West Virginia, United States - MSEEL Well Study Marcellus 5H_FC | ecosystem: Environmental > Terrestrial > Deep subsurface >... | reverse complement strand
ATTACACCGCCAGCAGAGATTGGTGTTCGTCGCGACAACACAATGAGCTCCGTTGTTGACGCAGCACGGGGCGTGGCATACTATACGGATGTTATTGGATTCGGCCAGGCTTCCAATGAATTTACACGGGCTCTTCCCGCAGATAAACAGCCAAAACCAATCGGCATCAACTACTTTATCAAAACGAATGTCACATGTCCAAACGGCGAACCCATGTATCGCTACATTGAAGGTATTCCACAAGGAACCGCCATGGGTGAATATGTGAAGTCCGCTCTGGGTGATGTTGGCCTTCCTGAAATGAAAGGACTCGCACCTGGTATGATTGAAGACGCAAAATCGGCACTGGACCCACGAGACCTTTTCCGCGCAGCCTTTGGCGACGCCTACCCTGATTGCGTGGAAGCAACACTTCCTGTAGGGGATATTGATGGACGCATTCGTAATCCAAAATACAAGGACAGCAAAGGTAATTCTGTAAATGGTTCCGTATATCTAAGTGGACCTTTTGTAGACGAAAAGGGAGAGCTATTTGAAACACAAGGAATAGATAACAATGGTGTTCCTTTCAAAAAACTTGGAGACTCAGTTGGAACTAAACCATATCAAAAACGCTGGATACAACGCACTACAAGAATGAATACTGATGAGACAAAAATCAAAGCTAAAAATCATCCTGGTGGAGACCCAATATATCTTACTAAAGAGGAATATGATAACAAGGGTAAGAAAAATATTTTACCTGAAAGAACAACACAGAGCTTCGCCGACTATGGCGCAGAAGAGGCCGCAGCCTTACAACGATACAGCATTATAATGGGTTCTGTTTTTATTGGACTCGGTCTCTTACGATATTTCTCTAAAAAGTAGACTAATAACATTATAGGATAATTTTATTAGTATTTATGTGCTTCGCTTCTTACTCTTTCGTAAAGCAGTCTTGCGACCGCGTATGCGACTGCGTGTGCGACCACCCTTAGATAAGGATGCGGCAGGTGGAGCAAGTGGCGAATCCACATTAGAACCGAGAGATGCTGATGTTGGTTGTGGAGTAGCAACATCTTCTATAGTGTTTTCTTCGGCAATTGTTTCTGGAACTGTTTCTGGTTCATTTATCATGTCTCCAGATTTAATGTCTGGTCTGACATTTGCGTTGTTAATGTTCGCAGAAACATTTTCTTCCATACTTACATTTTCATCCGAAATACGGTCTACATTTCCAGTCTCAGACATTTCTGGGGCAATGTTTTCGGATTTGACATTGGCCTCTTCTTCCACATTTTCAACCTGGTTCTCAGACATTTCTGAAGCAACATTCTCAGCCTCCACATCAGACATTTCTTGGACGACATTCTCAGACTTGACATTGGCCTCTTCTTCGGACATTTCTGGCTCTGGATTCAATCCAAAAACCACAACATTATCTACATTGTTTGGTTGTTCGCCATGAACCTCCATTTTCTCAATCATTATATAATGGTCGTTCCCCCCATAACGGAAAAAATAGTCCCCACGCATGGCCACATTTTGCTTAATAGCATCGGTCATTAAGTCCACATACGCTCCTTCGTATTGTGCCTCCATGTCTGCGACAACATACTCTAAGGCGAGTTCTACAGACTTATAAGCAATAGAATATTTCTTATAATTACCGTCATCCTTCTTGAAAATAGAAGAAACTATATATACATACATCTCTATATGACTCCTTTAAAAAAAGTCAGATAGACATAGCGCCACACTAGTTGACAATATACTTATAGCCGACAACAGCGCTTGCTCCTGCGACCATTTGTATAATAATATAACTTATGAGTTCATTGAACGAAAGAGAGCCGGAAAAATACATTGCCGTTGTAATCGCTGGATTCACTAAACCTCCGCTAATGTTTCCAATCATAAGCACTATAAAGGTGAGTGTGAGACCGATGACTAAGGCATTACCTCCGCTGGCAAATACCATAAAAACTAAGAGAAATGTTCCGAGGAATTCTGAAGCAAATTTTATCCAGTTCATTCTTTCTTTACTTTACGCCGAGTTTTTCTTGGTGTGGCGCTTGCGCTGGCGCTGGCGCTAGCACTTCGCTTAGTAGCTTGCTCTTGAGAGTGAGTATCGTCCTTCGGTGATACATATTCCTTCACATGAACATAATTATCATTTCCTATAGTGTTTCGTATGCTAAAGTCCGCAATGTCATCAAAGAAATATACCTGTTTCTTGCTCTTCACTGGATGTCCGCACTTTTCATATGCGCCCTTCACTATATCATAATTCTTGTCTTCATATGGTCGTCCACTATTTCCGTCTGAGGAGGCGGACCGCCTAGATTCGTGGAAATAATGTATCTTGAAACACATGTGAAAGAGCGGATAGCCCTTCATCATCTTTGCCACTTTCGCCGCAACATATTCCACATTTGCCGCAACGGGGTTGTTGCTGTAAATCCCAAAATAAATCGTCATATTATTTTCCATCAGCCGTCTGAAAAAAAGTTTCAGGCTCGGTCTCATGACCTCCTTCCCATTTAAGTCGGCAAGTGTTCCATCCATGTCAAATACTAACCAGAGCATCTTGCTTGGTCCACAGGCCTTCTTTATCATAGTGTCGGCCAAGTGAGAATCTATTTCTCTTGTAGGTCTCACCATCTACATTATAGGGATTTATTGGTTTGACTTTGACCTGGCCAGGTCAACCCTGCTTGCTGGTTCTGGACCTGGCCCAGTCTATTCATTAGACCACGCCTCATCACCCTCCAGTTCTTCGCCATATTCGTCCAACTCTTCCAATGCCGGCAACTTACTATAGTGCTTGTCCGTAGGTTTCAATTCGCCCTCCGTTATCATACGACTGGTTATACACATACTCTCCAACTCCTGTAAGAAGAGCTTGGAGGCATACGGGATTTGAACCGCACTGAAATCCGTCGTATTATTACAACGCACACAGGACCACAGATTATCCTTTGGATTTGCGACGGCTAAGAGGCCGCAGCGCTTACATATATAACATGGGAACTGGTCGCTACATTCCATGAAACGCTCTTTGGTGAATTCGGATACACCGTGCGCAGCTACGCAATCTCTCTCCATTTCTCCAAACCTTAGTCCACCTTCACGAGCACGACCCTCCGCCGGCTGACGAGTCAGCATGACGAGTGGCCCTGAGGCACGTGAGTGGATTTTATCTTGCGAACAATGGCGCAAACGCTGATAGAAACATGGACCCATGAACACATTAATCTCCTGTAGACGACCATTTTGACCATTATAGAGAAGTTCATTGGAATATGGCTCCAGACCATAATGATTCTGTAAGAGGTCCGCTATGGCCTCTGCCGACACATTATTAAACGGACTGCCGTCGCCCAGTGCTCCCACATGGCACGCGAGTTTTCCTAGCAAGGTCTCCAGGAGCTGCGCAATTGTCATACGCGATGGAATAGCATGTGGATTAATAATAATGTCTGGAACGAGACCAGACGATGTCCGTGGCATGTCCTCTGGCTTCAATATGAGACCACACGTCCCCTTTTGACCATGGCGCGACGAATTGCCGGTCCAAAAGGGTGTCTCACCATATGATTCTTCGCCAGCCTCCGCTTTGATACGGCGCACGAGGAATATATGGCTCGGCACAGTCACACAGTAAATCTTACCCCCTGGATTGCTCTCATGTCTTCTCATCTTCACTATAGTGTGTTGTTGATTGAGTTCATCATACATGTAATACTTCTTTCCACCGAACTTATTATATAAGTCCTCGGCCTTTTCCAAGTATGGCTGGGCATCCTTCGCGCCAATATAGAGCTTGTGCTCTGGACTGACGAGCAGGGACCCAGCGTCACAGAGCACTTCATACATTGGACCATCGTGGTTAAATGATAGACGTGCCTTAGGTTTCACATACTCCACCTTTTTAGTTTCTATATTGAGCTGTGCCACTAGGTCATCATGTTTCAATGACGCAATACCTACCCAGCCACGCCCCTCCGTAAGAACATCGTGGTCGGCCGACAAGCAGAATTTATCACCTATTTCTGGAATACGGTCTTGGCGCATACGGATTTTCACGAAGGAATAGCCCTCGCCATTACGGTTCTTGAAAACCTTGTCCACATAGCCGGTCTCATTGTTCTTCATCATACGGCTCACGTCGCGATACTTCTTGGAACCGGCTGGCAAAACCATACCTGTTGGAACCTTGAGTGGGACGACCTTTCCTATAAGAATATCATCGTTATCCACGAAGACCTGTTCTGGAACGAACCCGTCGTCCGCCAACTTATCATAATTGGCATGACGAAGTTGCTTCGTGAGTCCCACATCTGGTCGGCAAAAGCGCTCCTCTTCCCCAGAAGACTGATTCTTCTTCTCCTCATCCTTATATGTACGATAGAAGATGGAACGGAACAAGCCACGATCCAGTGCTCCGCGATTAATCATAATAGAATCCTCCTGATTGTAGCCACCGTAGGTCATAATGGCCACTATAATGTTTTGTCCATAGAGCATTTTATTGGAGCCGTAATATTTGGCCATGTAGGGATTCACGAGCGGTGTCTGTGGATAACAGAGGACATGGGACAGCGCATCAAAACGCTCCCTATAGTTGAGTGCGTAGATACCCATGGCCTGCTTACCCATACTGCTCTGATACGCATTACGAGGGCTCTGATTATGGTCTGGGAATGGAATGTTGGAGGCTAATGTTCCTAACATCGCGGATGGATGTATTTCACAGTGAATTGTGGCTGCGTCTTTAAGAGCGTCGGCCGGTGTCATGGCAATGTATGTTCCCTCAGTTTCACCTGGGTCAATATACTCCACCAAGTTCTTGCCTGATGGGGTCTCCCATAAGAGAAGTTCGTCCCATGACTTGAGGGCATTTACTTTGGCCAATAGGTCGGCGGAGGCCAGAATTTCACGCACTGCCGGCGCATAATAGACCGGTCTTATGAAACGACCCGCCTCGCAACTTATCCAGATTTCTCCATGTGCCGCCTTCCATACAATGCTAGTATGAATATGAATGACACCGCTGCGTTTTGCCTTGCGAAGACGGTCCACAAAGTCCGCCGTATCTTGGACTGCCACTGTGCCGAGCCATACTCCATTGAGAAATAGGCGCGTCTGATTCTGTTTTTCTCCGTGACCGGTTGCTGACAATGGTGCCATGAGACCCATGCGCTGTATGAAAGTCTTCACTATAGATGGATACGATCCAATACTCACGGATGATGTACAGGCCATATTCTTAACCACACCAACTGAATGTCCTTCTGGAGTCTCACAGGGGCACACGAACATTATAGAAGTGTTATGGAGTTTACGCGGTGGAATGAGTTTGCCCGTTTTTTCAATGGGCGTTGAGCAGCGGCGCATATGTGAAATGGAGGCCAAGTAATTGAGACGATTGAGCACTTGTGATACACCGATTTTCGTTGGCCCACCGAGTTTGGCGGAGCCGAAATTACCGGTGGCGAGGGACGAACGCAGGCCCACATCAATAATCGTGGACTTGATGATTTTATAGATGTTGCCGACATTGACGATTTCCTCGTAATTGCCAGACGCCTTCCAGGAACCGTTGTGGATTTCCTTGCCGAGACTGGCGCGAATATCCTTTACCATCTTTCCGCTAAAATAGGTGCGAAAGAGATTACCAAGAAGGAATCCAGGAAGGTCCACACGCTTATTCGCATAACCATCACGGTCATCGTTGACGACACGCCCCTGACTCACCCAGAGTACTTTGCGGGTCATGTAGGCAAGTAGACAGGCCTTTGCGTAATTGACTGAATCGCCATCTCCTATAGTGGTTTCACATATATGTGGGAAGAATTCATCGGCTAAGATGTCGGTCAGGGCATATGAACTGTTGTTCTTGAGGGCCCATGAGTTCATGTGTGCTGAGAGCCATGCGTGGGCATCTTCTTTTGTGCGGACCGCAGCCGATTCGGCCATGGATTCATTGAAAATGGTGTCAAATGTGCTGTCTTCATTGCCGGCGCCAAGAATGAGGTCAATGATTTCACGGTCTCGTTCCACGCCGAGAGCACGAAAGAGAATGAAGAGTGGGACTTCCACCTTAATACGTGGAACAGTTGCACGGAGTAGATGAATGAGTTCATTCTTTGGGTGATAGACGATTTTGACCGTATTACTCTTAGGGACCTGTTCATGATTAGGCCCTATAGCCTTCACTTCCACGACTTCCACTTCCTTGCTGGCATTACGATTATTACGGAAGACAAAGGGGCGATTTTCACTCATACGTTCTTGCGAAATAATGACACGTTCACCGCCCTGGACGATGAAATAACCGCCGAGGTCTTCTGCACATTCGCCGAGGTCTTGTGGGTGAATGTAGCGCTGGTCCTGGAGAAGACAATATTTGGAACCCACCATTACAGGAATCTTTCCTAGATGAACATTGGGAAACACACGATGTTTGGTCTGGACTAGGCCATTTGTCTTATTGTCAATGAAGCTTGTGCTGACTTTCACGTCCACATAGAGCGGAGCAGTATACGTGAGATTACGTAGACGAGCATCATTTGGCATCATAGGTTGTATGGAGCCATTGTTCTCAAAGATAGTCGGTTTACGAATACAAATGTTCTCAAATTCCATGCGGACCTCATATTCAAAATTGGCCTTTGTATAATGTGCTGGCGCGGCTACCGTCTCCGTTCCCATGAGATTATTGGCCGCGGTCGTGCTGAGACCTGTGGCCGATGCTAGAGCGGAACGTGGACCTGATAGGGGCGTTTCTGGGGAACCACGGACGACAATGGGATTGGCACCTTGAATAATGTAGGGGACCTGGATTTCAAGGAAGTCATTGAAGCTCTCAATCTGATGCGCAATAATTTGTCGCCCATCTGCCTGATTGAAGAATAGGTCCAATACGTGGTGATGGTCCAATTGTTGCGTCATTTTGTGTGGTGGAAACTTATTTTTTTGATTGGTTTACTTTGGAATTGAGGGCGTGACGCATTTCAATTTTTATAGGTATCCTAGCAACGCACTAAAAATACACCCTATAGTGTAGATATGAGTGACGTTAGGGAATTCAAAGTAACTGCTGAATCAATGAGACGTGTAGGAGGCCGAAGAATGACCCGCAAACAAGCAGGTGGCAGTGCTCCAGTAGACACTATAGGAGTTGTTGCTGATTCTATGAAGGATGCGGCCAGCCACGCTGCTGGTGCATATGGTCAGACTGCACAAGGAGTTACTCCAATGAGTTCCAGTGGAACACTCACTAGCCAGATTGTGCCACCGGTCGCCATGTCCATGGACCCGGTTGGTTCTAAGGGTGCAGTTGCGCTCGCCCAGACTGAAATGGCAGGGGGGCAGCGCGTTGAACTCAAGAAGCCTGTCCACAAGACCCGTGTAGCATTACGTGCCCCACGCAAATTGCGTGCACTAGGCGGTGCCTGCGGCGGTGCCAAGACTCACAAGGTCCGCAAGATTGGCTTATCTCTCAAGAAGATTTCTAAGAAGCTCCGAAAGGCCCATAAGACCGCAAAGAAGGCCGCAGTTATGAGCATTGACACTATTAAGGATACCCTTGTCAAGGCAGGGCTACTTAAAGGAGGTAGTAAGGCACCAGAGCCACTCCTTCGCAAGATGTATGCGGACTATAAGACTACTAAGCAAGGCTTATAAGGAGGGTCTTCAGCTGTTCAGCTGTTAAAATTGAAAACCCGTTCGTTTATGTTTTATTTATAATCTAAGTAAAACATAAAATGGAAAACCTGAGCGCAGGTCAACGCACCCGCTTTGATAAGGGCACACGCTTGGACCCGCTTTACCTTCTGGACATATCCTATAATGTGGGCGCGAAGGAGTTGGTGTGGTCTATATGTGGGTCTACGCGAAATATATACACAGTCAGCCTTAAAAATCGGCGTATGTGGTGTAATTGTCCTGATATGAAGTCGCATTGTTCGGCACAGGGTGTCGTCTGTAAGCATGTGGTATTTGCCTTGTGGAAAGTGGGGAAATATAGGGAATGGTCCTATTTTGATACGAAGATGATTGATGATGTCGGCTATGAATTTCTACTCAATTCGGCACTGGAGAGGGACGCACTTTTCTCGGACCGCACTATAGTGGATAGGGATTTGGTTGGGCAGTTTGAACGGCTTGGCTTTAGCGCCTGCGCTAATACTAGCACTTCCGCTAAAGCTGAATCAGGTCCATCTATCATAGATGACTCGGCTTTAGCGCAAGTGCAACCGCTAGCCAGGCACATTGAAGAGACCGACGAATGTCCAGTCTGCTACGATGTGCTTCTCAACGCAACTCCTCTGGACTCATGTAAGACATGTAAAAATTCCATTCACAAGGAATGTCTCCAAAAATGGATGCAGTTCAATCGCACATGTGTATATTGTCGCTCGCAATGGACTGTAGCCCAGCCGATACCACAAGCCAGAGCAAAGCCAACACAGGTTAATTATCAGCGTTTATAGAACCGCCCCCCTAGAAACAGAAGAACCCTCGCACCGAACTTCTGAATGTGACAAGGTCCAGCGTCTCATATATCATTTTCAACTCCTTAATTTTTTCCACATATCTATCACGCTCTCTAAAATCATGCATTGTGCTAAATTCATAATCAATGACCTTCAACATATATCCTATAGTGCCTCGTGTTTCCACGTAATCACGCGTCTTCTTATCATTATTCATAAGAAGTGCCATGTCCATCTTATGTAATACATAACGGGCTACCTGTATCTTTTCTCCAATGACGAGTTTTGGGAAAATCTGACGGACTTTCTCATTATCAATCCGCACTTCATATGATTCTCCCTTTTCTTGCGCCGTCTTGACCTCTGCGGCCTCTTTAACTGCTTCCATACTCACTATAGGATGTATGGTGAGAGAATGGGAGTCTGTTATTGTGGTGCGGCCCTTGTATAGATTTCTGGGTAGGGACATTCCTATAATATACGGTGGATTATTTCATATAGTTGTCTCAGGGCGCGCTTTAGATTGTCTGGAGATGGCTTGGAATATATAGATAATGTTCTCCAAACCATTTTTTATGTAGCATTGCCTCGCATGTGGCCATGTCTGATAAATTTATACCTGGATAGTTTCTAAGAATAATTTCATTTAATGTTTTCCTATGTGTTCTATATTCGCTATATTCGTCTACACGTGCCTGGTTAAAAACTTCTGTTCCACAACGTGTCCCAACAATATAGGATTCTTCTTGTGAAATACCTCTTCTAAAAGCATCCACGTAAATTAAATATGCCACAGAGTGATATGGGCTATGTATAGAAGATGTTGTATGTTTATTGGGCGAAGTATAATTTAATATTCCACGTATTTCAAATACGGGTTGTTCAAAGTGTATTGTCATTGCTCATTATAGGGTGTATATGTTTAGGTAGTCTGGGTAAACATTGATGTGGCGATGTTGGTCCTCGGCCTGGACCTGGAAAATGTTTTTGACTTGCCAGAAAAGTTTTTGGGTGAGCTTTTGAATGTGCGCACATTGCGATGTCAATGTTGGTCCGATGTTTTAGACCCTCCTTCCCTCAAAGCAACATAAACAACCGGCACATAACATTATAGTGAATACATTGCCCCCCCCTCACCTGACAAATAGAATGGTCCATAGCCACGACTTCTACAATCAGTATCAGGATACATACATCCAATACTCCGCCACATATGGCCCCAAAGTCGCCGTCTTCCTACAAAAAGGCGCATTCTACGAATTCTACGGCCAACAAGACACGGAAACCGGCGCACATCTCAACTCATTCAAGGAATTCACAGACATCCTATCGTGTCAAGTCAATGTCTACGAAGGCGACGCCCCTGGTGGTCGCACCGGTTTCTTTGCCGGCGTCCCTGACTACACATTAGATAAATGGGCCGGCAAACTCACTGGCCTCGGCTGGACCGTCATCGTCATTACACAAGACGAGAACTCACAGCCAGCAAGAGCAGGCTCAAGAATGAAAAGGTCCGTTTCGCGTATCCTATCTCCAGGAACTCACGTGGAAAATGTGGAAACCGCCGCCGCATGCTATGTAGGGGCATACAGCACTGCTTCAGGTCAAGCCCTCGTTCTAGATGTCACTACAGGGGCAATTACTTATAACTCCTACCCAGAACATGCCGCACACTATTTCCAAATATATCCTCCACGAGAACTCGTCGTCTACGGCTCTTGCGCAGGCGCAGCAATAGAAGACCTCCAGAAGACCCTCTACATTACAGGCCAAACAATCACCTATAGCAAACCCGCCCTTCCCCCAGCCTATAGCCGACCTGAACAACGCACCACATATCTCCAGGACACATTCAAACCACGCACACTTCTTCCATTTGCCTCCTGGCTCGGCCTAACCCCATCTCTCCAAGAACTCCTTACCGCCCTCCTACTCTGGATTGAAGACCACTACGCCAGCCTCGTCTCTAGACTTCCACGGCCCACTCCCTGGCACCCAGGCGACAAAATCCGCATTATCAATAACGCCCTTCTCCAACTCAATATCAATGGCCAAACCCAGACCACAATAGAGAAACTAATAACTACACCCTATAGTGCTCCTGGGCGTCGTGCTATTCACGCTGCGTTGGCCACTCCCTACGCCGACCCTGAAAAGATACTCGCAAAACAACGCGAAGTCGCGTGGATTAGTGGGTCCGCGTATCGTAAAGCAATTGTGAATGACCTCAAACAACTCCACGACTTTCCACGTATTCATCGGTCTATTGCGCGTGGAGTTATTAAGGCGGGCGGTGTGCTACAACTTTATCAATCTCTTAAGATTATGCGTGGACTTCACGATAGAATGGGGGTGGACAATCCTTTTATCAGTGCTGCGAATGACACTATAGGAAATGGGCTGGAGTTATGTATTGCGACATGTGATGAACTCTTTGACCAGACCAAGGCCCTCAAATCCCAAGACGCTCCCCAAGACTGGGGCTTCCTTAAAGATGGTGTCGGTCCTCAGACCGCCGCTGTGGAACAGGCCATCGCCAGAATTCACACAGAAACCGCAGAATGGCTCCGTGGGCTAAGTCTTGGCTCTGGATTGGACCTCGCCTTCAAGCCAACGGATAAATCGGATTATGCTGTCCACATGACAAAGGTGGCCATCAACGCGGTCCAGGCATATACCAAGACGCTGCCAAAGACGGACCCCTACGCAGCCTGCGTATTCAAAGCACTTAGCAGTGGCGGTCGCCTAGAACATCCCTGGCTTGACACACAACAGGTCAAATTGGACGCACAGCGCGCAAACTTGCGACGAATATATGAGGCCGAATTAATGCGCACATGTATTTCCTATAGTGATAAGACGCACGAATATACTGGAGCCCTGGAGGATTGGGTCGTCCACATTGACCATGCCGCCACATATGCCGCAACGAATGAAAAATATAACTGGGTTAGTCCCACTATAGAGAGTAATTGTGAGACTAGTGGTCTGGACATTAAGGGATTGCGTCACCCACTTATTGAAATCCAGAAGACGCATATTGAACTCATTACACATGACATTGCGCTGGACTGTGTTGGCGCTGGCGCTAACGCTGGCGCTAAATCTTCCGTTAACACTAATCACGGTCTCCTCTTATACGGTATCAATGCGTCAGGTAAGAGCAGTCTCATGAAGGCCGTGGGAATTGCCGTGGTGCTTGCCCAGCTCGGCTTCGGCGTTCCTGCCCTATCCATGACCCTGCGACCCTATAAGAAAATCGCCAGCCGTATCCTCAATCAGGACAATCTATGGGCCGGCCTATCGTCCTTCGCTGTGGAAATGGTGGAGCTCCGTGAACTATTGACCGCCGCCGACGCACATACACTTGTTCTTGGCGACGAACTCTGCGCCGGCACGGAGTCGGTTAGTGCGACAGCAATTGTCGGCGCAAGCATAAATGCCCTTCTAGAGGCCCGTTCATCATTCATACTCGCTACACATCTCCACGACCTCAACAAGGTCGCCGCTGTGACGGACGCTGTCGGTCTACAAATCGCACATTTGAAGGTCCATTATGATGTGGCCCGCGACCTTCTTGTCTACGACCGCACACTCGCACCAGGACCAGGCTCGGCGAATTACGGTCTGACAGTGGCAAAGGCTCTACATTTACCACCGGCCGTCCTGGAAACAGCCTACACATATCGCCGTCTACTCACTGGGGATACACATCAAATGGTGGACACCACTAACACATCCTATAATGCTTCTGTCATTCGCAAGTCGTGTGCGGCATGTGGTTCGGCCATTACACGAGACCTGGAAGTTCACCACATACAGGAACAAGCTTACGCTGGCGCTGGTGCTAACGCTACCAACAAAACGAATGCCGATGGAACAGCCTTACATGGTCTTCGCAATCTAGTCGTGGTATGTCGCACATGCCACGACGAACATCATGCTGGCAAACTTCATATTGGACCAGTCAGACAAACAAGCGCGGGCCCAGAACGAATAATTGAAAGGACCAGTGCTACTCCAAAGCCAACAACCACTATAGGAGATTTAGGAGAGGAGGATATTGCGCACATTGTGGAAATTGCCACCGCATATCCAAACCTTTCCACGAAACTCCTCCTATTTCAAATAAAAGAACGCCACGGCCTGGATGTCACCAGCACACAAATAGCGACACTACGCCGTAAAAAAATTATATAAAAATCCTTTCTAAAATGATTTTTATAGCCGAGCCACTCTACTTATAAGACCGTCCTCCGTATAAGGCCGTATATGTTCCCTGTGTTGCTCCAGAACCGCCCATGTTGCCCATACGGCTGTTGAAAGCTTGTGCTTGTTGGGCCGCAATACGTGCTTCAGCAGCTGCGCGTTCTGCCTCCATACGAACGCGTTCTGTTTCTTCTTGCTTAATACGCTCGTATTCAGTAATCACATCTGGTGCGACCTTGAAGAGAGCGGTGAGCAAATAAGTATTATCCTTCTTGATTTCATCCAATTGACGTTGTAACTTATTGATTTCATTACGCACTGGGTTTGTTCCTTGATAGCCGATACCTCCGCCGTTTAATACTGATGTCATTCTAATGCCGGTGCCCATTATAACTAAAACGCAATAAACGCACTGCTTCGCAAAGCGCTACGCTTTGCTGGTCCAATAAAATTGACCGGCCGGCCAACCGCCAACATAAACCAATCCTATAGTGTATATACAAGTAGAGTCGCGGCCCAAAATGATTATACCAGTCCGTTGTATGAATTGTGGCAATGTTATTGCCGATAAGTGGCAATATTATCAGCGCCGTGTCAAAGAAGAAAAAATAAAACGTGGTCTTGAAACATCCTCACAACCAATCACTATAGATGGTAATAGCGTTCCCGAGACTGTTGAGAATCTTGTATTGAAAGAAATGGGAATTAAGCGCTATTGTTGTCGCAAGCACTTCCTTACACACGTTGACCTCCTCGCACATTTATAGACCCAAATAGCAGGATACACTCTTAAAAAAATGGAGTTTTTTTTACCAGGATTGGCAGTTATATTAATTGGCGTGCTAATCGCATACGCCGTGATTCCACGCTTTAGCCCCGTCATACTCGCACTTATTAGTATTGTCTTGCTCGTCGCGGCCCTATATGACCATTTCAGAATATTCTCCTATGAATATGCCTATAGCACATGGCAGGAACAACTCAAGAGCTACGCACCATATGTAATGATTGGCGCACTCTTGGTCAGTATTATCTTCTTTTTCATGTATATCTTCGGCGGTGGTCGGCCAAAGGCAAATAACACTATTAGCGAGGCAATTGAAAATATGCCGAACGCAAATACGGCCACGAATCCACTCACTGAGGCCATTAATAATACCTTGAAGACCGTCAATAACATTGTAACTGGCAACAATGTAAATAAAAAGAATGGTGTTGGGGCTAATGCTGGTCCTGGCCTCTTAGAAAAGGTTAATAATTCTATTGTGAATACCTTTAGCAATGTCAAGAGTCTCATTGAAGGGGAGCCAGGGCAAGCAGCTAAGCCAACTCAATAGTTCTGCTGAAATATTCTAAAATATATTAGCAGAATGGCTGGAAAAACAAAGAAACATATGCCAAAACGCTACAGAAAAACTAAAAAAGGCCCATGTGCTAAGACCATGAGCCTTCCTGAACTCCGCACAGGCCTCCAGTATATTGAGGCATACGCCGGCAAAGTTCTCGCAAAGACCGACGATATGCGTCAAGCGGCCGCCGACTTTGCCAATGAATGGTATGCGGTCTTTCAAAAGAAACTTTCCTTAGACGCAGCCACCGACTACCTCAAACACGCCACTACCTATAGTGCGACTAGCGCCAAGGGCGCCAAACAAAAGGGCGGTATGGCCCCAGTGGATTATCAGCTACGCGCAGGTGTCCTCCCACCATACGGAACATTCTTACCCTATGTTGACAAAGGCTTTGATGTCGGCATCCCAGCAATGAGCCAGACCGAACTATGTGCGGCCGGCGGCTCGCTTCACGGTCCTCTTATTACACCATTCCCTGATACCGGCTCCAATCTCATGAAAGGCGGCAGAAAAACTCGTAAACAACGAGGTGCCGGTTTCATGGACACACTCAAACAAGTATGGTCCCACCCAGCACCAAGTAATCCTACAAGTGTAACTACAGATGCCCTAAGAGCATGGAGAGGGCAAGACCTCGGCCCCGGTCCAGACAGCACAACACGCGCCTATCCATATGTATCTTCAGGCTATTCCACTGAAGCACTAAAGGGATTATATACCTCAACTGCCGTTAAACCCCTATAATGCTGACCCTACTTTTCATTAGACATGTCATAGTTGTCTAATTAAAGGATATTAAACCCAATTAATTATAGGAAGATTATGAATGGACTACCTGATAATGACCAGCCCTTAACTGCCGAAATGGCACGGGCAATGGCAGGTAATATTATACATAAATACTTTACGACCCAAAATATACCTCTTACAAAACACCACATTGACAGCTACGACCAGTTCATTCAACGCGACTTCAAGAATATTGTCGCCGCCGCAAACCCCCTCATTCTCCTCAAAAATGAGTTCGGCTCTAGCGGCATCTATCGCTACAAAGTGGAAATCTTCATTGGCGGTATTGCCGCCGACGCCATTAAAGTCGGCCTCCCCACCATTAAACTCAACAACGAGAAAGACGTTCGCGTCCTCTATCCAAATGAAGCACGTCTCCGTAATCTCACATACGCACTTCCTATTAGTGCCGACATTACCTATCGTATTACAACGAGAGCGAACGAAAAGGACGCCGAACCGACCGTCTTTGAAGAAACAATTGCCGATTACCCACTATGTTCTATGCCCCTCATGCTCCACAGCCGCTTCTGCCCTCTCCACGGACAACCCCAATCCATTCTCAAACAAATGGGCGAATGCCCTGAAGACGGTGGCGGCTATTTCATTATAGAAGGTTCCGAGAAAGTCCTCATTACGAAACAAGAGGGCGCATTCAATACACTCTATATAAGCGAACAAAAGCGCGACAATAAGGTCCACTACTATGGCACTATACAGAGTTTGGACCCAGTCAGTCGCTACATTACTCGTTCTTCCTTCTTCTGGTCTCGTGAGCGTGAAGTGATGGGACTATTCGGCAGTGAAGAGTCCACACTCTACCCATCCGTCCTGGAAGTGAAAATCCCTATGGTGACAAAGCCAATCCCTGTCTTCATACTTTTCCGCGCACTCGGCATTCAGACCGACCGCGACATTGTCCGCCTCATTTTCCCTGACATGGACAATCCAGAGACCGCCTACATGGCCGACCTCCTTGGTCCCTCCATCAACGCAGCACAACCTATAGTGGATTCATATACCGCGTTGACATATATCAAACAGTTCACAAAGGGTCTCAGCGAAATCCGTATTATTGATATTTTACAGAACGACTTCTTTTGCCACATTGAGAAGGGCAACTACAGCGCAAAGGCCGCCTACTTGGCCGATTGCGTGCGCTCCATACTCCGTGTAGTGAAGAAGCTGGACCCGCCAACTGATAAGGACGACATTCGTAATCAGCGTCTATTGACGAGTGGCTTCCTCACACAGACGAAGTTCCAGGAAATTTATTCGTCTTGGCTCCGTGCTGTCAGCAAGGCACTGGACGAAGAATACGCCTATCACTCACAACAATATCAGGGCGAAAACTTCAAGACCCTCTTTGACGCCGGCAATCGCGCCGCCATGTTCCGCAGCGGCTTTATCAATGATGGACTTATGCGCGCATTCAAGGGAAAATTCGGCAGCGAAAAGGTCGGCGGTGGCGATGAGGCCGTGGGAGTCTTACAGGCACTTTCACGCATATCCTACCTGGACTTCATGAGCCATTGTCGTCGTGTCGTTCTGGAATTTGACATGGGTCTCAAACTTCCTGGTCCACGTCGTCTACATCCAAGCCAATACGGCTATTTTTGTACCAGTGAAACACCGACCGGTTCCCACATTGGTATTACGAAGAACCTTTCCATTTTCACGGCCATTAGCAACGGCATGATTCCAACCAAGTTCGTCGCCATGCTCTATAAGCGCGGTTTCGTAATTCCAACGACCGATGTCACTCCACGTCTCATTGTCAATATGGTGCCGGTCTACGTAAATAAGGCAATTGTCGGCTATAATGAAACCCCAGAACTCTTTGTGGAATTCTTGAAGGCACTTAAAGGAACTGGTTGCTTGCCACCATATTCCAGCTGCGGATTCAATCGCAAGGGTCGCTTCATCTTCCTCTACACGGATGAAGGTCGTCCATTGAGACCACTCTATAGAGCAGGGGCAGTTGCCGGTTCTGGAGCTGTGGCATTAGTCAAAGATGCCAGCACATGGCGCGACATAGTAGTCGGCAGCCTACAAGAAACGGCACATGTCCAACTCCCTTCTACACAATTCATTGATGTGTTCCCAGAAGGCGAACCGGCATCTCTCCAAAACTACATAGACCGTCTTAAACCACACATGGGCCTAGTGGAGTATATTGACCCATATGAACATAACGAGTGCTATGTCGCAAACCAACCAGAAGACATGAAACCAGAAACAACACACATGGAAATCCACGCATCCACTATATTGGGTCTTCTTGGTGTCATGATTCCCTACGCCAACCACAACCAGAGTCCGCGTAATCAACTCTCTGGAAGTCAGAGCAAACAGGGGCTCGGCATGTACGCCACCAACTGGTATAATCGCTACGACAATAACGCACATGTCCTCTGTTACGGCGAAGCACCACTCTCGCGCACCCTATATCAAGACTACATCGGCTCAGGTCGCATGTCCTACGGACATAACATTATACTTGCCCTGGACATATGCACCGGCTATAACCAAGAAGACGGTATCCTCATTAATAAGACCGCCCTGGAGCGCGGTCTGTTCCGCAACATGTCCTACAGGTCCTACGAAGCATATGAAGAAGACGACCCACGAGCAAAATCCAAAACACGTATTGGCAACCCACACAATGTGCCAGCATGGCTTGATGTAAACATTAGCACCGACTATAGCAAGTTGGACGCAAACGGTATTGTCAAACCTGGGTCCTATGTGGACGAGAACACGGCAATTGTCGGTCGCTACATTCAGCTAGAGAATGGCACTATAAAGGATGCCTCTGTCAAGCCACAAGTATGGACCTCTGGTCGCGTGGAAGATGTGGTCGTCATGGTTGGCAATAATGGCCTTCGTCTAGTGAAAATCCGTGTAGTCCACGACCGTTCACCAGAACTCGGCGACAAATTCTGCCTGACCGCCGACCACGATGTACTGACCGACGAGGGCTGGGTCCAAATTACGGACATCAATCACGGACATCATGTTGCCGTCTACGACGAAGAGACCCGCGAGCTCTTCTATCAACCACCTGAGGAAGTCGTCGGTTTCGCACATAAGACCGGCGAAATCTACGAGTTCACTATGCTCGGCGACTATATGCTCAAGGTGACCGCCGACCACCGTCTCTATGTATCCCTGGACGACGATAAGACCTGGGGCTTCGCCACCGCCAAAGAGGTCGCCAGACAACATAAGCGCATTTATATGATGGCCGAGAATAAGGCCGTCTACCAAGTCAAATCAATAGACATTTATGAAGGCAATCCCTATAGTGAAACAGTCCATTGCTTGAAGGTCAGCACCGGTATTTTCGTCGCACGAGCACACGGTTCCGCCGTCGGCTTCTTAACTGGCAATTCCAATAGACATGGACAGAAAGGCACTATAGGAATGATGCTTAGGGGTCGTGATATGCCGCGCACAGTTGACGGCATTGTCCCAGATATGATTATGAATCCCCACGCAATTCCGTCGCGTATGACAATTGCCCAGCTCCTTGAACAAATGCTCGGCAAGGTCGCGGCCAGCCTTGGCGCAATCGGCAACGCAACACCCTTCATGAATGAGGGCAGTCCACATGAAGTCCTCGGCCAAATCCTGGAGGACCTCGGCATGGAACGCACTGGTAATGAAATACTCTATGATGGCCAGTCAGGTAAACAGATTGAAGCCGCGATTTTCATTGGACCACTCTATAGCATGCGCTTGAAACACATGACAGAGGATAAATGGAATGCGCGTGGAGAGGGCCGCAAGGAACAGCGCACACATCAGCCAACTGGCGGTCGTGGAGCACAGGGCGGTCTCAAAATCGGTGAAATGGAGCGTGATGCCATTGTCGCACATGGTATTGGTAGTTTTGTCAAGGAGAGCATGATGGAGCGTAGTGATGCGGCGTCGTTCGTCGTATGTAATGGATGTGGAACAATACCAATCTATAATGAAGGCCAGAACTTCTACTTGTGTTCTTTGTGTGAAGGCCCAGTGAAATTCGTGGGCGACCGACCAGATAACCTGGAGCCAATTCCACCGACACGCCGCAGCACTGTTACCTATAGTAAAGTGGAGATGCCGTATGCTTCTAAACTCTTCTTACAGGAAATGGACTTCTTCATGAATATGGGTGCGCGATTATTGACCACGAAGGATGTGGAGCGCTTGCCGGCCGTAGCGGATATAGAGGAGGAGACTGTGGCAGAGGCGGCCAACATTGATGCCGAACTCCCAGTCCGCACATATACAGAGGTCTATGTCCCAGAATTGCGAAAGGAAGAGGTGACACCAACTATAAAGGAGATTGAGAGTCAAGTAGCACAGATTGAGGAACAACAGAAGAAGATTATGGAGCAAGAGGCGGAGTTGAGAAGAACTCGTGAGGCATTAGACGCGGGTCTTCTTGGAAACAATGTAGTGGAAGTGCCAGGACAAACATTACAACCAAATGTTGGACAAACATCGGTCCAGACATTGCCAATCCAACAAAATCAGACATTCCAAACCCAGACATTGCCAGTCAATGTTGCTCCAATTCAACCAACCCCTATGATGCCAACACAAGGAATGGACATTATACCAGGTGAAGCCCCAACAATTATTGTTTCTACCACGGAAGAGGACATGGCCCGTGAAGGTCTTGGGTCAAAACCAACAATGCCTCTAGGTCAACCTGATGTCCAACAATATGAACAGCCAGTACAACCGGTCCAAAGACGCACAGTCCGTATACGCCAACCACGTGATTATGCTTATCAACAACCACCTATGTCGGCACAAGTACCAGCACCATTAGCACAAGAACCGCCACAACCACAATATTCACAAACCCCACATACAGGTGGTGAAGAACAATCCTATAGTGGTTCTGGCGAATTCAAAGTTATAAAGCTCGGTTAGACCAGCCGAAAAATTGACCCACATAAATACTTTGAATATACACTATAGAAT
>Ga0247723_1000817_pt1 | contig 19843 bp, 20 predicted proteins | sample MSEWelMarce5H_FC_FD_189079 | JGI IMG/M metagenome (GOLD analysis project Ga0247723, IMG submission 189079) | Subsurface sediment microbial communities from gas well in West Virginia, United States - MSEEL Well Study Marcellus 5H_FC | ecosystem: Environmental > Terrestrial > Deep subsurface >... | reverse complement strand
AAACAAGGGAGCGACATGAAAAACACGTTGCTGATGTAAAAAGCAAAGCAAAAAACAAACAGCCTGACGAAAGAGATGTAGGCAAACTAATTACTCATATTAATGGCAAACCAATTAAAAGAAAAATAACAACCGTTACATCAGCTAATAAAGCTGAACATGACGAAAAGTTTATGAATGCTAGAGCAGGAAAAAAAGAAGAGCCTAAATTTGATCGTGATGAGTTAAAAAAGAAATATAAAGAAAACGAGTCTAACAATTACCATACAGAAAATGCGTTAATGTTAGCGCAAAATTATGGAACTAAAAGAGAACAAAACGCTATAGCTAAAGCTTTAGAATATAGAAACAAAGCTGGCGGTTACAAAAGCGATGATCCTATGGCTAACTTGCACTATAAAACTACTCATGAAATTCATTCTAAATACTGGCCTCATCTACACGACGAAGAGGAATAATATTGTATTAAAAGTAATTTAATGATATAAAGCAACAATCTACCAATGGAATCATTGGGTAAAAATCTTGGAGTCATCCATGTCAGAAAAAGAAGCAGGAAGTGTAGTAACTTCTGCCAACGCAGAAGAGTTTTATGCAAACAGATTGGGTTTAGCTGAAGAAGCACCTGTTGAGGCTGTAGAAGAAAAAACCGCAGAGCCAGCAGAGGAAGCAAACGATCAGAGTGAACAGCCAACTGAAGAAACAGAAACAAAAGCAACAGAAGAGAAGAAACAAAACCCCAAGCTTGAAAAGCGATTTTCAGAGCTAACAAAGCAACGTGAAGAAGCTCGCAAAGAAGCGGCTAAAGAACGTGATGCTCGTGAAGCTTTAGAGAAACGAATTTCAGAGCTAGAAGGAAGAGCTGAACCGAAACCTGTAGAGGAAAACGTTAAGCCTTCGCCAAGTCAGTTTAATGATGCGTTTGAATACGCTGAAGCATTAGCTGAATGGTCGGCAGAAAATGCCCTTTTGAATAGAGATAAAGCTGAAGCTGAACGCAAAGAACAAGAACAACGCCAAAGCGTTATTAAATCTTGGAATGAGCGATTAGAAACTGTTAAGGCGGATTTGCCTGACTATGATGAAATGATTGCCTCTGCATCCGACATAACTGTCAACGATGCTATAAGAGATGCAATGTTAGAGTCCGAACAAGGGCCTAGAATTTTATATCATTTAGCAGAAAATCCTGAGCTAGCAGAAAAGTTAAATACTCTATCAACAGTTAGCGCCCTTCGAGAAATTGGGAAGTTAGAAGCAAAGTTTGAGGCTAGTGAAACACCTAAAGATGCCAAGACTGAAGCTGAAACAAAACCTTCTATTGCACGCAGTAAAGCACCTGCACCAATTAGTCCTATAAAGACGAGTTCAGCAGTTGCCGATGTTGGCGTAGGCTCAGATGGTGAATTCCATGGCACTTACCAACAATGGCGTGAATCTCGTAAAGCAGGAAAGATTAGGTAGCAGGATATTAAACTCTTAAAATAAGGAAATATCATGGCTAATAATTTACTAACCATTAGCAAGATCACCAACGAAGCGTTGATGGTTTTGGAAAATGAATTAACATTCACATCAGAAGTTGACCGTAACTATGACGACCAATTTGCAGTAGTAGGCGCAAAAATTGGTAACACAGTAAACGTTAGACGTCCTGGTCGTTTCATCGGAACAACAGGCCCAGCATTAAACGTTGAAGATTTCAACGAAACATCAGTTCCTGTTACTTTATCAACACAATTCCACGTTGACACACAGTTTACAACTCAAGACTTAGCATTATCTTTAGATATGTTTAGCGACAGAGTTCTTAAACCAGCTGTGGCAGCTATTGCGAATAAGATTGACAGAGATGGTCTTACAACTGCTAAAAACAACACAGCTAATATCGTTGGCACAGCAGGCACAACTCCAACAAGCTTAATCACATACTTAACAGGTCAAGCGTTCCTTGATTCTGAAGGCGCTCCAAGAGATGGCCGCAGATCATGTATCGTTGAGCCATTTACATCTGCAACTATTGTTGACAGCTTAAAAGGTCTTTTCAATCCACAAACAGCTATCTCTGCTCAATACACTAAAGGTTTAATGGGTCGTGATTCAGGCGGCATGAATTGGAAATTAGATCAAAACGTTGTTTCACAAACTTTTGGTTCTTATGCAACTTCTGTTTTATCATGTAACGTTACAACAGCAACAGGCTTCCTAACAAGTGGTTGGGCTTCAAGCTCTAACATCACTATTGGTGCAGCTACTGCTAATGCTTCATTAAACCAAGGCGATGTAATTACTATTGCTGGCGTATTTGGTGCTAACCCACAAAATCGTCAATCTTATGGTAAATTGCGTAACTTTGTTGTTAATTCACCTGTAACTATTACTTCAGGCGGCACAGCTACAGTAAACGTTTCACCAGCTGTTATTACAGCAGGTCAATTCCAAAACGTAGTTGTAACTTCTTCAGGTTCACAAACAGTTACACCATTTAACAACACAGGTATCACATCACCACAAAACATCATTATGCACAAAAATGCGTTCACACTAGCAGTAGCTGATCTTGAGCTACCTGACGGTGTTCACTTTGCTGGTCGTGCATCTGATAAGGAAATTGGTCTTTCAATGCGTGTTGTTCGTCAATACACAATTAACAATGACTCAATTCCTACTCGTTTAGATGTTTTATACGGTTGGGCGCCACTCTACCCTGAGTTAGCTTGCCGAGTAGCAGCTTAAGTAATGTAACGGTGAGAGGGTGTAAAAGCCCTCTCTATTAATCAAACAGAAAAGGAAAATTTATTATGGCAAATCCAGGCCCAGCAGTAACCTCCAGCGCGCATCCGCAGTTAGTCGGAACGAACCAAGCACTACGTTTGTTAGCTGTGTATCAAGGTGTTAATGCTAATACTACAACTGATGCAGTATTACCAATCATCAACTCAACAGCTTACTCTGTTAAGTTTGTTATTTTTACAAACGCTTCAATTAGCTTAACTACAGCTGCCGCAGGTTTATTTACTGCTCCAGCAGCAGGTGGAACAGCTATTGTTTCTAATGCAGCACTTTCAGCTTTAACTAGCTCTACTGTTGTTTCTGAAAGAACTGTAGCTACTACAGCTGTGCAAACAGCTCAAACTTTATACGTTGACATGGGAACTGTGCAAGGCGCAGCTGCAACATTTGATGTATATGTTTATGGTTTTGATTTAACTCAACAAAGCTAGTAGATGTAATATAAGAGATTAAGCCATTAAATTTCTAATGGCTTTTTTTCTATTAAAGTTTATAATTTAACTAATTCAAGGAAACAATCATGGCTAATACCACAGTTTTAAGACCAGCAGGAAAAACCGCTGTCATCGCTGTTACAGCTACATCTTCAACCTCAATCACTATTGACGATACAACTAACGATCAAGTTACTTTTGCTACATTTTTAAATGCTGGCACTAAAGCTTGTGCTGTAACCGTTTCTAGTTTAGCTACTGCTCCAGCTTCAGTATTTCCTGTAGCAGGAACACCAGGTGATTTTGTATTACCAGCAAGTATGACACTTCCAATAACATTAGCAGTTCCAACAGTTCCGTTTCAAATTACAGCAATTTGTGGTGGATCAGATACAACCACACTATATGTAACGCCTGTTGTCGATCAATCTTAAGGAAATATAATGACTAGTCCTGCTCAATCCACAATTCAAAATTTATTGCCTGTTCAGGCATATTTTGACTTACAAGATAACTTTGTAACATTTATTGGGCAGAACAAGCCATTTTCAGCAACAATCGACCCTGACCAATCAGGATTAAACATTACAAGCAGCACGATTAATAGCACGACTATTGGTGCATTAGTTCCATCGACAGGTAACTTTACTAATATATCTACAGTTACAGGCACAATTTCAACAACACCTTCTGCCGCTACTGATATTGCTAATAAACAATATGTAGATTACGCATTATTAGGCATTTCATGGAAAGCGCCAGCAAAAGCAGCCACTACTGCAAACATTACGCTTTCAGGCGCACAAACTATTGACACCGTTGCCGTTGTTGCAGGCGATACAGTTTTAGTTAAAAACCAAACATTGCCAGCACAAAATGGTATTTATACCGTTCAAACAGGTGCATGGACTTATGCCACAGGTTCTACAACATGGGCGCAATACGTTGGTGCAGTTATTTATATAGTAGCGGGTGGTCAAGCGACTGCTGCGTTCTATACAACAGCTCAACCAGGTGGCACATTAGGTGTTACCGCAATGGATTGGTATAACCTTTCATTCTCATCAAGCTATACAGCAGGCACAGGCCTTACTTTAATAGGCACACAATTTAGTATTACAAACACAGGCGTTACGGCAGCAACTTATGGATCAGCTTCCAATGTTCCTGTCATTGCATTTAACGCACAAGGTCAAGCAACATCAGTTACTAACACAGCTATATCTATTGCTAACACACAAGTCACAGGATTAGGCACATTAAGCACCCAAAACGCTAGTTCAGTAGCAATTACAGGTGGAACTATTAATGGCACAACAATTGGGGCTACAACAGCCTCTACAGGCGCTTTTACAACGCTTGGTGGCACAACTATTACAGCTTCAACACAATTTAGTGGCGCTGGCACAGGTTTAACAGGCACAGCTACTTCATTATCTATTGGTGGCAATGCTGCAACTGCAACTTCAGCTACTTCAGCTACAACAGCTACTAATTTGGCTGGTGGTTTAGCAGGTTCACTACCATATCAAAGCGGTGCAGGCGCTACAACATTCTTATCAGCTGGCACTAATGGACAAGTATTAACTTTAGCTGGTGGCGTTCCTTCATGGGCTACACTTTCAGCAGGAACAGTTACATCTGTATCAGGCACAGGAACAGTATCAGGTATCAGCTTATCAGGAACAGTTACAAGCTCAGGCTCATTAACTTTAGGTGGATCATTAGATTTATCTAGCCCTCCTGTTATCGGTAACACATTAGCTGCCGCAATTACAGGCACAACTATTACTGCAACAACTAGCTTTGTTGGGTCAAATTTTAATGCAGCAGGATCAGGCGGTGGATCATTAAAGACTAATACAGGAAATGCTTGCTTACAATGGGGTGGTGGTGGTGGCACAAACGTTACAATAGATGGCGCAATTAATATGAACGGTGTAAATTCGGCCATTAGTATAGCCCCAACTGGAACTGGAACTGCAACAATTAATCCAGCAACCGCATCAACAATGAATAACGTAGCTATTGGTGGAACAACGCCTTTAGCTGGAACGTTTACTGATCTTAGAGTAAATAATACAATTTCATTAGCTGGGTCAACAGGCACAGCAGGTTATGTATTAACATCTAATGGGGCTTCTGCACCTACATGGCAAGCAAATGCTAGTGGATTAGCAATTACAGACGACACAACTACTAATGCAACTCGTTATTTAACATTTACAAGCGCTTCAACTGGTTCAATTACTGGAGCAGATGTATCTTCTACTAAATTAGCTTTTAATCCAAGCACAGGCATATTAACTGCAACAGGACTAGCTGGTGCTTTAAATGGCTCTGTGGGTGCTACAACGCCAAGCACAGGTGCATTTACAACATTATCTGCAAATAGCACAACCACAATTAGCGGTGCTTCAACATTTAGTGCTACAGCTACATTTAATGGATCAACAAGCACATTAGCAGCCGTCTTTGCAAACGCAGCAGAAACAACAACTATATCTGCTACAGCTGCAACAGGAACTATTAACTACGATGTAACCACTCAGTCAGTTATTTACTACACATCTAATGCTTCAGCTAATTGGACTGTAAATTTTAGAGCATCAAGTGGCACATCATTAAATACAGCTATGGCAACAGGTCAATCAGTTACCGTAGTGTTTTTAGTAACTCAAGGTGCTACAGCTTACTATAACAACGCAATCACAATTGACGGCACATCTGTCACACCTAAATATCAAGGTGGCACAGCATGGACAAGTGGGAATGCTTCAGGAATTGACGCTTACTCATATACTATTGTTAAAACAGGTTCAGCAGCTTTCACAGTATTTGCAGCACAAACACAATTCAAATAGGAATTAGTTAATGTCATTATTGTCAAGACTAGCCGTTCAAGCAGCAAGAGCTTATGGTGCTTTATCGGCTAAAGCTGGTTTATCTGCATCTTATCTTGTTGTGGCAGGTGGAGCAGGTGGCGGCTCAGGTAGGGGAGGTGGTGGTGGCGCTGGTGGCTTATTAGCTTCTACTGCACAATTATCTACTCTTACTACATATACAGTTACTGTTGGCGCTGGTGGCACAGCTGGCGCACCTTCACCATCTGCTACAAGTGGCGGAAATGGTAATAATTCATCTATTTCTGGAACAGGGTTATCTACTATCACTTCTATTGGTGGTGGTGGAGGTGGCTCAAATAATGCTGCTCCATATACAGGAGTTAGTGGCGGTTCAGGTGGTGGAGGATGTGTATTTACTAGTGGTGGAGCTGGAACAGCTGGACAAGGTAATGCAGGTGGAACAGGTAATTATATAGGTGCTTTTGGAGCGGGCGGTGGTGGTGGTGCAAGCGCTGTTGGTGGTGACGCTGTTCCAGGAGGAACTACAGCAGGTGCTGGTGGTGCAGGCACAGCTTCATCTATTTCAGGCTCTTCAGTTACATACGCTGGCGGTGGCGGCGGTGGTAACGATAATAATTGCACAGCAGGAGCAGGTGGCTCAGGTGGCGGCGGTGCTGGAAGTGCATCAAGTAATGGAACTGCTGGAACTACCAATTTAGGAGGTGGTGGTGGCGGTGGAGGAAGAAACGCTGCATCAGGAGCTGAATTTGCAGGCGGAGCTGGCGGTTCAGGCATAGTCATCATATCTTACGCATCTGCTACACCTTTATTCGTAGGTGGCACAATTACTACTTCAGGTGGTAATCAAATACATACATTCACAGCTTCAGGCTCATTAGTCCCTGCTACAGCAGTTACAGCTAGTTATTTAGTAGTGGCTGGTGGTGGTGCTGGAGGAGGTGCAGGTGCATATGTTGGAGGTGGCGGTGGTGCTGGTGGTTTGCTAACTTCAACAACAACATTATATTATCCTGCTACATATACAGTAACTGTTGGTGGAGGTGGCGCTGGTTCAACAACTGCATTAGGTGCATCAGGTTCAAATTCAGTATTAAGCGGAACAGGCATTACAACCATAACATCAATTGGCGGTGGCGGTGGTGGCGCTACAGGTGGAACAAGTGGTGCTAACGGTGGTTCGGGTGGTGGTTCAGGATATAGTGGTGGCTCACCAGGCACAGGAACAGCTGGTCAAGGCAATAACGGCGGAGCAGGTAGTGGTGCGTTTTATGGAACAGGTGGCGGTGGCGGTGGCGCATCTGCTGTTGGTGGTGATGGCAATTCTACTAATGGTGGAGATGGTGGAGCAGGTTCCGCATCAAGCATTTCAGGATCATCTGTAACATACGCTGGAGGTGGCGGTGGTGCAGCAGGAGCTGGAGGCACGAAAGGCAATGGTGGTTCTAGCGTTGGCGGAAACGGTGCAGACACAATTGCTGCAACAGCAGGTGTTACAAATAAAGGTGGTGGTGGTGGTGCTGCAAATGCAACAAGCACTACAAGCGGTTCAGGCGGTAGCGGAACAGTTATCATCTCATACGCTGGCTCACAAATATTTACAGGCGGAACTGTTACATCATCAGGTGGAAACACAATACATACATTTACTGCAAGTGGAACATTAGCTGGAATAATCACAGCTTCATCATCATCTATTACAGGTGGTAATGAAATAAAAACAGTTGGAGCATATAAATACCATGTATTTACATCTTCAGGAACATTAGCAGTTGCTTCAGGAGATGGTTATGTTCAAGTTATATCTGCAGGCGGTGGCGGTGGAGGTAATTCTGACGCTGCTGGTGGTGGCGGTGGTGGTGAATTAGATATATTAAGTTATGTTTATTTATCCCCAGCCAATTATACAATTACAATTGGTGCTGGTGGCGCTTCTAATACTTCAGGGAATACATCTAGTTTTGCATCATCTGTTACATCACTTGGTGGTGGTAAAGGCGGTGTTGGTGGTGGTTCACCTGTTGCAGGTTCTGCTGGAGGTTCAGGCGGTGGTGGTGGATATGGTCAAGCAGGTGGAGCAGCTTCAGGAGCTAATACTTTTGCAGGGGGAACTGGCGCTAGTAGCACTAATGTATTTGGTGGCGGAGGCGGTGGTGGTGCTACTGCAATAGGTGGTAATGGTTCTGTAGTAGCTGCTACTTCAGCAACAGGTGGCAATGGTGGTGCTGGTTATACTTTAACTACTATTGACTCTAATTTAACTTCAGGAAACTTTACATCATTATCAGGAATGACTGTAATATGTTCAGGTGGTGGCGGTTCTGCTAACAAAAATACAGGTGGTGGAACACGAACAGGAGGCACAGGAGGCACAGGTGCTGGTAATGGTGGAACAGGTAATGGTGCATCAGAAGTTACCAATGCAACAAGTTCAACATCATTTGGTTCAGGTGGAGGTGCTTCTGGAAGTAACGGAGGTTCACCAACTGCTGGATATGCTGGCGTTGTTATAGTTAGATATTTAGCATAATTTTAATTAAGGAAATATTATGGCTCATTTTGCCCGTTTAGAAAATAATGTAGTAACACAAGTCATAGTGGTATCTAATAAAGATACTGCTAATGAACAAGGTATTGAAGATGAAAATGTTGGTATTGCTTTCTGCTCTAACCTTTTAGGTGGAACATGGAAGCAAACATCTTACAATGGTAACATCCGTAAGAACTATGCTGGTATTGGATATACTTATGACGAAGGTCTTGATGCTTTTATTGCACCTAAACCATATAACTCATGGTTATTAGATGAAACAACAGCACAATGGAAAGCACCTGTGGATTATCCAACTGAAGAAGGTCGTTATACATGGAATGAAGCAACATTAACTTGGGATGTAGTCAATGAACAACTATAAATGGAAACTTTTAGAAGTTACCGCAGAGAATGATTTAGTGACTCACGCTTATTATCATGTAACTGCAACTGATGGTGAAAATTTTGTAGAAACAGAAGGCAACCATTATTTTAAAGGTAAAGACGTTGTTATTCCTTATGCAGAGATCAGAGAACAAACAATTTTAAATTGGATTAATGAGGAAACAACCGTAGGTGAGGTTTCTAGTATAAAATCTCGTTTAGACGAACAATTATTAGAGCTAAAAAAAGCTAAAAAAGTTGGTTTTCCTTGGCTCTCTAACACATTCACACCTAATATCTAGGATTTATTATGCCAAAGCCAATAGACATTATATCAAGAGCTATGAAAGACATCGGTGCGTTAGCATCAGGTGAAACTCCAACGGCAGACGAAGCCCAAGACGCTTTTGATATGTTAAACGACCTTATTGACCAATGGTCAAATGAGGACATGATTGTCTTTAACACAACTGAGATTATATGGCCTGTTGTTGCAGGACAAGTTCAATACACTATTGGGCCTAGTCATACATCATCTAATTTTATTGGCGCACAGTTTACAGGATCAATTACAGGCAATGTTTTAACAGTTACTAATATATTGTCAGGCGCAGTTTCTCAAGGACAAACGTTAAGTGGCACAGGTATTACTGCTGGCACTAAAATTTTAGAGAACATAACAGGCGCAGGTGGCAATGTAAACTACGCAGGCACATATTTACTTAATGTTACTTATGCAAGCCCTGTTGCATCTACCACTATTCAAGCTTACTATCAAAAACCTCTTGGCATTGATTCCGCTTATGTTCGTATTAATACAACTTCTAACGGCCAACCAATTATAAATGGCGGTTTAGATTATCCAATAGCTATTTTAGCTTTAGATGATTACAACATGATTGGACTAAAGACTTTAAATGGCCCATGGCCTAAAGCTTTATATTTCAATCCTAATTCTGATAATGGTAACGTCTTTGTATGGCCTAATCCTGCACAAGGTGAAATCCATATGTTTGCTCAAACATTGTTTAGAAACTACGCATCTATAAATGACGATATAAACCTGCCACAAGGCTACACAATGGCGCTACGTTGGTGTTTAGCTGAGAGATTGATGCCTATGTATGGAAAAGCCTCACAAACGCAAATAGCGATGATTGTGGCGTTTGCTGCACAAGGTAAGGCTACATTAAAACGCACTAACATGAAACCTATGCAATCTGCAAGATTTAACGATGCTTTACTATCTAGCCGTCAAAAAGACGCTGGTTGGATACTAACAGGCGGATTCTTTAGATAATGGCTGATTTTGGCTTTGTAGGCCCAAGTTATGAAGCACCTTCCATTTATCAAGATGGCCAAGAGTGTATTAACTTTCGCCCTGAAATTGATCCATTAAAAGGCGAAGGTCAAAGAGGTGTTGTAGCTTTATACCCAACGCCTGGACTTACAGCATCCATTGTATTTCAAAACAAACAAGAAGTTCGTGGTATGCGAACTGTATCAGGCGGCGATTACATGGTGGCAGTTGTTGGCCCTTCTGTATATATTTTAACTAATGAATTTACACCTACATTAATAGGTCAATTAAACACTTCAACAGGTCGAGTAGGCATCAGCGATAATGGATTAAACGTTTATATTGTTGACGGTTCTTATCGTTATACATGGCGCATTTCTACTCCTTCAAGCGCTTTATTTACAGGCTCTATTTCAGGCACAACTTTAACAGTCACCGCAGTTACATCAGGCACAATAGGCATAGATCAAGCTTTATTTGGTTTAGGCGTTACTAATGCAACTGTCATTACAGCTTTAGGCACAGGCACAGGCGGTGTTGGAACATATACCGTTAATCAAAGCCAAACAGTAGCTTCAGGATTAATGAATACTGCTGCTGTAGCGTCAGTATTAACCGCTTCAATGTCAGGCACTACAATGACAGTAACGGCTAGTTCAGGCACATTGTTTCCAGGCCAAACTATTCAAGGTTCAACTGTTTCAGCCAACACCATAATTACTGCTTTAGGTAATTCATCAGTATTAAGCCAAACAATTGCCGCAGGTGGCACAGGATATGCAGTTAATGATACTGTAACTGTATTGGGTGGTGTTTTTGGAACAACACCTGCAACATTTACGGTTTCAACTGTAGCAAGCGGTGTAGTAACAGGATTAACTTTAACTAACGCTGGTTCTTATACTTCACAACCTGCTAACGATGTATCTACTTCATCAAGTGGTGCAGGCACAGGATTAAAACTTACATTAACGTTTGGAACAGGATCAGGTTCAACAGGAACATATCCTATAAGCGCATCTCAAACTGTAACTTCTAGAACAATGTATGCGTTAAATTTTACTGTTTTACCCACTACTGACGGTGCGTTTGAAGGTGGCAATACGGTTGACATTGTAGATAACTATTTTGTTTATAATAGACCTAGCTCACAACAATGGGCTGCTACTAATCCTTTAAGCCCAATTACACCAGCTTTAAGCTTTTCATCTAAAGACGGATCGCCTGACGATTTAGTATCTATAATTGTAGATCATAGAGAAGTTTATTGTCTTGGTGAAAACTCATCTGAAGTATGGGTTGACGTTGGAACGTTTCCTTTTCCTTTTCAAAGAATTCCAGGCACATCAACGCAACATGGTATTGCAGCTAAATTCTCTATGTCTAGATTAGGCAATTCGTTTGCTTATGTATCTAGAAACAATCGTGGTGAAGCACAAATTATGATGATGAATGGATACGTTCCCACTCGCATCTCAACTCATGCTGTAGAACAAACATTATTAAATAAAAATATAGATAACGCTATTGCTTGGACTTATCAACAAGAAGGCCATGAATGTTATGTGGTTACATTTCCTAATTTAGACTTAACTTGGGTATATGACGTATCAACAGGTATGTGGCATAAATGGTTATGGATAGACAATACTAATACTTATCATAGACATCGTGGTAATTGCTCTGCTTTATTTCAAGGTAAAGTTTATGTAGGCGATTATGAAAACGGTATTATTTATTTGCTTGATCCTAGTAATTTTACTGACAATGGTCAAGAAATTCGTAGATTACGCAGAGCGCCTCATTTAGTAACAGACTTACAACGTCAGTATTTAGATGAATTACAAATTCAATTTCAACCAGGCGTAGGCAATCAAGTTGACCCAGGTCAAACACCTCAAGCTATGCTTCGTTGGTCTAATGACGGTGGTTCTACATGGTCAAACGAACATTGGACTTCTATTGGCGCAGTCGGTCTATATAAAAATCGTGCTATTTGGCGTAGATTAGGTTGGTCTAGAGATAGAGTTTTTGAAGTTGTAGTTACAGACCCTATAAATGCAGTTATAATATCGTCTAATCTTAAAGCTTCGGTAGGGGAAAACTAATGTCCACAGGAAATGGTATTTATGGATCAAGTCAAACTAATCCATACCCACAAACAGAATTTTTAGATGCTTCATCAAAAAGACCAACTCGTGCTTGGCAACAATTCTTTATTAACTTGCTTAATTTCAGTAGTTCACAATCAGCAACTACAGGAACAGCAACGTTACCTGCTAAACCAGCAGGATTTATCAATATGACAGTAAATGGCCAGCCTGTAAAAGTGCCATATTACAATGTCTAATAAAGCTATAAACGCTATATATTTGTCTATAAAAGATAAGTTAAATATTACTGAAGAGCAGTATGCAGAAATAATGAAAGATTGGGAGTTTGTTGAATTAACCCAAAACAATGAAGTAGTAGGCGCTGTAATAGTAAAAGGCAATGAGCTTCATGTTGGTTATAGCAAAAAACCTACTTTTTCAATAAGAAAACATATTAAAGAAACGCTTAAAAAATTAATAGATGTAAATGGTTTTGCTGTGACAACTGTAATGAAAAGCAATGAAAAAGGTTTGAAATTTTGTAAACGTCTTGGTTTTGAAGTAGAAAAAGAAGATCAAGATAAATTTTATTTAAAATGCGATAGGTGCAACTATGTTTAATCGAAGATTTGTTGGTATTCTCAAACATCCAGGCTATAACGATCCAGTTTCTGCTGTTATTGGTGCAGGCGCTAGTCTTATTGGAAGTGCAATGTCAGCCGATGCAGCAGAAGATGCATCACGAATGCAATCAGACGCAGCCGATAGACAAATGGCTGAACAAAGACGAATATTTGAAATACAAAACAAACAACAAGCTCCATATAGAGGCGCAGGTTATAGCGCTTTAAATACAATAGGAACAATGCTTCCTGGCGAATTTACTAGATATGATGCAGAAGGCAAGCCAATCGGCACAGGATTAGGGTCGGGTTATCTTACAAGAGAATTTACCAATCAAGATTTAAACGCTAATTTAGCGCCTAATTACGCATTTCAATTAGGTCAAGGCCAAGGCGCAGTAAGAAATCTTGCTAATTCATCAGGTGGTCTTATTGGTGGTAATGCTTTAACAGGATTGCAAGATTATACTCAAAACTTTGCAGGCAATGCTTATCAAAATGCTTTTGCAAACTTTCAAGGTCAACGTGGAAATATTTACAACACATTAGCTGGTATAGCTGGAATAGGTCAAACAGCAACAAATCAAACAGGAGCTAATGCTACCAACTTTGGAACTAATTTAGCTAACTTAGATGTTGGTGGAGCAAATGCTAGAGCAGCAGGAACTGTAGGAGCAGCTAATGCTTATTCAGGCGGTATTCAAAATGCTGGCAATATGTATATGTTAAGTAATCTTTTAGGTCAAAGAGGAACTGTTCCAGGCTACACAGGTGGTTATTCATCAGGTGGTGGTGTTGGGGCATTTTTAGGATAAGGATAAATTATGCCAATTAATCAGTTTGACACTTCAATACCAATGGGTGTAAAGCCTCCTCAACCTATGTCTTTAGGCGATATGCTTAATATTGCTCGTGGCGCACAAGAGTATCAACAACGACAAAAACTTAATCCTGTTGAGTTAGAAACAGCAGAATCAGAAAAAGAAAGAAGTTTATTAGGCCAAAGATTAGCTAGAGAAACATTACAACCAAAAATAGAACAACAAGAAGCACAAACAGGTTTATCTAAAACACAAGAAAAAGCTGGTAGTTTAGATTTTCAAAATAAACAAGCTCAAATTATATTTGATGAAATAAATTCTACTGCAAATGATCCTAGAATTAAAAATGCAACAGACGATGCTAAAGGTGCAAAAGGCGCTTTAGATGCAATTTTTACTGCAAAAGAAAGACTTTTAAAAAGAGGTGTTGATAAATACCAAGCAGAATCTATTGTTGCTCCATATATTCAAATGGCAACAAAAAATCCTAGTGGCATTTACCAAGAATATGTAAATTCACAAAGATCAGGCATAGGCGCTGCAAATCAATCAGTTCTTAATGCTCCTCAAACAATGACTAATGCTCAAGGTCAAATTGTGCAAGTTACACCTGGAACAGGTAATGTATCTGTTGCTGGTCAACCTGCTAATATGCCTGGTAATGCTCCAGTGGTAAACCCTAATCCAACTTCTGCTGAAGCTGCTTTAGCAAATAGAACAGTAGAAACAAATGTTCAAAATTTTGGCGATTACCAAAAAGATTTAACTTCTAGAGTTCAAGCAAGCACAAACAATCTTATAAGAACAACTGAAGCTAGAGATTTAATGAGCAAATTTAAAGCTGGTGCAGGTAGTTCAGTTTATGCAGATGTTGCTCAAAAACTTCAAGCAATTGGTGCGCCACAATCTTTAGTTGATAAAGTTGCAGGTGGTGATTTAGGTGCTACGCAATCATTTAATAAATTTTTAGCTCAAAGCGTTATTTCAGGAGTAAGACAAGCTTCAGGTGGCGATCAAGCTCGTGTTGCAGAAGTTGAAAACTTTATTAAAAACAATCCAACTATTAATACAGACCCTAGAGCTTTAAATAAATTATTTGACTTTACTGATAAACTTGCTAAAAAAGATTTTATGGAGCAAGAGTTTTTACTTAATAAAATAAAAACAAACAAATTAAATCCTCAAACACATTTTGGTGAAGCTCAACAATTTTTAAGAGAACAAAATATAGTTCCTAAAGTTGATGAAAGCAAATCACATGGTAAAATTGTTGCAACGGCTAAAAAAGGCAATGTAACTTATGTTAAATATGAAGATGGATTTGTTGCGCCTCAATAATGAATAATTTATACGCATCTTTAGAAGAACGTTATGGATTGCCTGAAGGCACTTTATCTGCTGTTGAAAATGTAGAAAGTGGCGGAAAAGATACTGCTGTAAGTCCAAAAGGCGCAAAAGGTAGATTTCAATTTATGCCCGATACTGCAAAAGCTTATGGAGTTGATACGTCTGATCCTATAAGTTCTGCTTACGGCGCAGCACAATATTTATCTGATTTAACTAAACAATATGGAAGTGTGCAAGCTGCATTAGCTCATTACAATGGTGGCACAAAAGCAGGTCAAGCTGTTTCTCAAGGTCAAGAACCTCCAGCACTAGAAACTAAAAATTATCTTACTAAAGTCACATCTAAACTTACAACACCTCAAGATTTAGAATGGAGTCCAATTGAAACAGGATCACAAACACAAAATGAAATACCTTCTGATTTAGAATGGTCTGCTGTATCAGAGCCTTCAAAAGAAATGCAAAAAAAAGAACCTAATAAATTTGAAAAAATGTCTTTTGGCCAACAATCTATTGAAGGTTTAAAAAAATCATTTAGAGATTTAAGTTTAGGCGCAAAACAATTAGTGGATATGCCTGTAAAAGAAATTGCAGAAAGATATCCTGAAACTGTTTCTGCTTTAGATAAATTTGGTTCTAAATTTGGATTGCCAACTGCAAAAGAAAGTATTGAGCAAACACCAAAAGAAATATTAAAAGAACGTGAAGAGTTTGCGCCATTAATGAAAACAGGTGGCGGAATTACAGGACATATTGCTGGTGACGTTGGAACATCTTTAGTTGGTGGATTGGCTTTAAAAGGATTGGGTGCATTAAAAGCAGGTCAAGCATTATTAAACCCATCTACTTATAAAGCTGCCGCAGGTCTTGGTGCTTTGCAAGGTGCATTACAACCCACTTTACCTGAAGAAAATAAAACATTTAACACGGCAGCTGGAGCAGCGGCAGGAATGTTAGGTTTAGGAGCTGTAAATGCTATTGGAAGAGTTGCTCAACCTGTAAAAGATACGCTTGGAAAAATTGGTCAAGAATCAGTTGATATTCTTAAAAAAGCTGGTGTTCCTTTAGATGCAGCACAAACAACAGGCTCGGCATTATTAGGTCGAATTAAAGCTGCTTTAAATGACAATCCATTAACAGCAGGGGCAGAAAACTTATTTACTTCAACTCAAAAATTAGCATATAACAAAGCTATTGCAAAAACTATGGGTGAAGATGCTTCTCAAATCACTCCAGGTGTTATTGCTAACGCTAAACAAAGAATTGGAAATATTTATGATTCTATTGCAGAAAAAATTAATATTAATGTTGATAGTAAATTTTTAAATAATCTTGCAACTTTAGACGATGAAGCTAAAAATGTTTTAAATGATTCTCAGTATGGAATTGTTGATAAAAATATTAAAAATATTATGGAAAAAGCTGCAAAAGAGGGAAATCAATTAAGTGGTCAACAATATCAAGCTATAAAAAGAACTCTTGATAAATTATCAAGAAGTGCAGATACCGATGTTGCGTCTTATGCTCGTGATTTAAGAGATGTATTAAACAAAGGTTTAAGTGATTCAGCAGAAACTTCAGGAAATAAAACTTTGGTTGCCCAATTAAAAGAAGCCAATAAACAATGGGGTAATATGCGAAAAATTGAAGATATTGCATTAAAAGATGTTGAAGGAAATATTAGCCCTTCACTACTTTATAATTCACTTGCAACCAAAGGTAAGCGTAATGCTTTCTATGCAGAGGATCAAGAATTAGCTAAATTAGCTGCCGCAGGAAAAATGATTTTACCAAGCAAAGTGCCTAATAGTGGAACTGTTGCAAGAATAGCAGCTCAAGCAGCTCCTGCTCTAGCTACAGGTGCAGCTTATGGTGCATACAAAGGTGACTGGGAAAGTGCCGCTCAAGGCGCAGCTTTAGGTTACGCTTTACCAAAAGCTATGCAAAAAGTTATAAACAATCCTTCTGCTGCATTATATTTAGAAAGAGGATTAAAGCCAGGCGCATTAAGAACAACATTGGAACTGCCTAAAAAACTTCAAGGGCAAAGAATTCCAATTGCAGATTTTAATGCCTATTTACAATCTGTTCCACGAGAAAAGAAAGAATAATATATGTCAGTCAATCTATCGCCTATAGGCAACGGAGTAAGTTTTTTAGGCTTAACAGGCCTACCATTATCAGGTGGCAGGTTATATAGCTACCAAGCTGGCTCATCTACACCGTTAGCTACATACACAACTGTTAGTGGAACAATAGCCAACGCTAATCCAATTATATTGGGAACTGATGGTAGAACACCTAATGAAATTTGGTTGACTTATGGTTATAACTATAAATTTATATTACAAGATTCAGTTGGCGGAACAATTGCTACTTATGATGACATTTACGGCATTTTAGGAACTATTCCTGCTGCTTCATCTACATTACCTACAGGCATGATTCTTTTATGGTCAGGATCAATTGGTTCTATTCCTGCTGGTTATTTATTATGTGACGGCACTAATTCAACACCTGATCTTCGCAATCGTTTTATTATTGGTGCTGGTTCTACTTATTCAGTTAATCAAACAGGTGGTAGCGCAGATGCAATTGTGGTATCTCATACACATACAGCAACTTCTACATCAACAGTTACTGATCCTGGTCACTTCCATACAGTTCCTTATGCACAAGCAGATGCTATTGGTGGTGGTGGCGCTCAACCAGCTTATCGTGGATCATCAACAAGCAATGTATCTACTGCAACAACAGGCATTACAGTTGCAACAGCAACAACAAACGCTACAGCAGGCACAAGTGGAACTGGAGCTAACATTCCTCCGTATTTTGCACTTTGTTACATTATGAAGAGTTAATTATGGTTAAACATTCACTTACAGAAGTTGATAGCCGTTTAAGCGTTCACGAAGAAATATGCGCTTTAAGATATGAAGAAATTGGCGCAAGACTAAAGCGTTTAGAAAGTATCTTAATGGCAAGCGCAGGCGCTATTATTATTTTATTATTAAGCATAGTTTTAAAATAACGTGGATCCGATTACCTTACTTGCAACGTTAGGGCCACTTGCTGTTGATTTAGGCAAATCTTTAATTAATAAATTTATAGCACCTGATGTATTTAAACCAGCAACTATAGAACAGTATGCTCAGATGAAGCAGATTGACCTTGAGTTTTTTAAAGTAATGAATGAAGCTGGTGGTGGCAATCCTTCTTATCCTTGGGTGGAAGCTGCGGTTAGATTAATGCGCCCTATTATTGGCATTATTGTATTAGGCACATGGGCATACACAGTATTCCATGGCACAATGTCAGATGAAGTTAATAACTTTGCATCCGCAGTTGGCTTTTATTTGTTTGGTGAGCGTTCACTATTTTACGTTAAAAAGAAATGAAATTAACTCAGCACTTTACATTAGAGGAGCTTTACGCTTCTGAATATGCTGATCGCAATAACATAGACAATATGCCTAAAGATGCAGCCATATTAAATAATATAAAATGGTTAGCAGATAACTTGCAAAGGATTAGAAATGTTCTTAATTATCCTATTCATGTTAATAGCGCTTATCGTAGCTTACTCGTTAATACAGGTATTGGAAGTAAGCCTACTTCTAGTCACGTTAAAGGATTGGCTGCGGACATTATATGTCCTGGCTTCGGTAGTCCTCGTGCTGTGGTGGATGCTATTATTTCTAGTGATATTGAGTATGACCAAGTTATTTTGGAGTATGATAGATGGTGTCATATCGGCTTTGCACCAAAAAGCGAAAAACAAAGATTACAAAAACTAATTATTGATAAGTCAGGAACTAGAAAATATGGCAACTAAAATGAAACTTGAAGAATTAAAACCTTCTATTAGACATGAGAAAAAAGAATACGTTGTTGAGCGTCAAATTAAAGAGCTAAAGCAAGAATTAAAAGCTCATATTAAAGCGCCAATTTCTAAAGCACACCCTAAAAAATAGTGGATGACTTTGCTTTTGTTTGTGTGTCGTTTGTCACTACTATGTGCCTTCTTTGTATTCTTAGCATTCCTTTACGTTTCATTCTAGAATACATTATTTGCTATTGGTAAATAAAAAAAGGGGCATTTTAAGCCCCTTAATTTAATAGCAATCTGTAACAATAACCATTATTTATTCATTACATACATTGTAACTTCAAAACCAAAACGCATTTCAGTAGCAGCTGGAGTTGTCCACATAATATTTGTCCTTTATCTGTAACAAGCAAAATTACTTGTTACGCAAATTATGGTCTTTTTGCAAGACAAAGCCATCAAGAAAATCATTATTTATCTTTAAGTCGTTCAGATACTAAAGTGGCATAGCCAGCAATATCATCCCAATGATCTTTATAATTAGGGTTGCCATATAAGATTCTGCTTAATTTAACTAAAATCATATGGATTGCTTCTTTTTGATCCGCTTCTAAATCATTCCAAGCATTTTTGCTAATAATATCTTGAACTTTCTCAATAAAGCGTGATTTAGCCATAAAATCACCATGAGTTTTTTCACGTTCTACTAATATAGGGCTATTTCGCATTTTAAAGCCTCTTAGGGTCGAAACCGTAAATTGTGGATATTTGGTCAGCCAACTTATAAAAAGCCTTGCCATGCGCATCCCAATGCTTATAACC
>Ga0247723_1000815_pt1 | contig 19904 bp, 25 predicted proteins | sample MSEWelMarce5H_FC_FD_189079 | JGI IMG/M metagenome (GOLD analysis project Ga0247723, IMG submission 189079) | Subsurface sediment microbial communities from gas well in West Virginia, United States - MSEEL Well Study Marcellus 5H_FC | ecosystem: Environmental > Terrestrial > Deep subsurface >... | reverse complement strand
TGATTTGGTTGATTTCATCCCGGATGGCAAATTGTTCATCATTCATTTCACCGGTCAATTGGTTTTCCAAATAAGACATCCGCCATTTCAATGATTCGATGTCCTCTGCATGTTGTGGTTGTTTGTACTTCATTATTTTGGTTTTAAAACGTTTACGGGTTGCATTCCACGGGCAATCAAATTCATGTCAACACATTTCCCGGCATCCCGTTCATTGTCGAAATTTCGGGTTGTATGTTTGCCATCAACAAAAATTGATGCTTGGTAATACCACCGGCCACATGACCGGATGACATAAACATGTTTATATTTTGATTTTTCGGGTTTTGTTAAAATTGCCATCAATTGAATTTTTTGTTGTTGAACTTTTGTTGCAACCGGGTTGACAAATCAACCAACATCGAATGGGATTCCGGTTGGACCAATTGGGTTTTGTGTTTATCCAAAAACAATTCAATGGTTCGGATGATTCCATCATTGTGTTTTTTGCCATTGGATTCATTGTCCAAAATCCGGTGGATGAAATCGTAATCATCCACCATTTTTTTCCATTTTGCCGTTGTCATTTCAATGTGATTTTCAATGCCGTTGTTGAACTTTTGATTGGTGGGTTGATGGTCACAATTTCCCCATCATCGGTGATGATGTTAATTGGTTCCCTCAATGACTTCAAAAACGTTTCCCGTTGCTTTTTTAGTTCGGAATAGTGTTTGACCATTTCATCAAAACGTTCCCATTCCGGGCAATTGGTGGATTGGTAATCGTATTTGACACCGGTTTCCACGGAATCAATCACGGCCCCAAACATTTCCGAACGTTTGCCATGCTTCATTTGTTCAACCATGGCATCATCATTGGTCATTTTGATTGCATTTTCCAACGCATCAATCACCATTTTTGCCTTGACACGGAATTCCAATGGGTTGGTGATTCCTTCATGAATGTTGAATGTCATTGCTTCGGTCAATGCATTCACGGATGATTTGCCGGAAATCGAATCCAACAATTTTTCGGTTGTGATAATCATGTCCATTGGGCATTGTTTTTGAATGTGAAATGTGTGATTCGGGTTTTGTTTGGGTTGTGAATCAAAGTGACAAACCCACGTTTTTCCAATGTATTCATGATTTGAGAAAAATTTGATATTTTAAACTCCCATTGCATGTCAATGATTTCCGCCAAATCCCGTTTGATGATGGTTTCAATTCCGTATTTTTCAACCAATGTTTGAATGAATTTTCGGGTTTTTGAATCCATGTGTTTGAATGGATTTGGTTTTTCAATTTCACCAAACAACCCATCCATGTTTTGTGGCAAATTTGGATTTTCTGTGAATGCAAATGGGAATTCCCCAATTTGTGATTTCGGTATTCTGATTACTAAAAATTCACCAACAAACACCATGTCAATTTTTTTGTACTCCATTGTTTTGATTTTATTTTGTTTTAAAACTCCATTCAACACCGGTTGCAATGTAAAATTCATCCATCATGGTTTGGTCCACTTCAATGAATTCATTTGCCTTTTGCACAACATCCAATTCCCCGGCCAACCAACGTTCAATCACTTGTTTGGTCAATTCCGGTGTTGGTTTTCTTTTGACCGGTACATCATCCGTTTTTTTGGCCGTGGTTGGTTCGTTTTTGGTGTTGCCATACTTTGGACCACCTTGGTTTGTTTTGGCCTTGGAAACCGGCGCATTTGCCGTCGTGTTGCCAATGGCACCATTGCCATCATCATCCGTTTGAATAACACCAAAACATGATGCCAATGAATATCGCCGGGCATAAGTCAAACCGGCCCCAAATCCGTGGGCATCGTTTTTGGTAACGGGAACCCATGTGACACCATTTGAAAATGTTTCCCCGGATTCGTGAATGATGATGGTTTCAACACCAACAAAATTGTTTTCCCGGTGGACACGTTGAACATATCCCAACCCGTTTTCCGCCAATGGTTTTTTGATTGCCATGGTCACGGATTCCAAATCCGCATACTTGGAACCGAAAAATGGATTGTTTGAATCCATGATTGCCCCGGCAATGGTGGATTGTGCTTTGACCAATGATTTGGCCAATGATTTGATTGTGTTTTCCATTAAATTGTTTTTTTTTGGTTTTGCAAATTTATTTGTTCAATTCTTTTTTCCAAATCAATCCAACAAAAAATGTTTGATGACTTCTAATTTGTCCGGCGAAATTACCCCATCAATGATGCATTTTCGATAGGTTGGTTGGCTAATTGGCAAATCTGCAATCCGATAACCTTTTTTTACTCGGTTGTATTCCAAATCAATGGCCAATGCATCGGACACGTTGGGTTGAATTTTTTTCCGGCCCACCCGGATTTTGTTGATTTCTCGTTTCATTTTTTGAAATTAAATGTGATTAAAAAATTGTTTTCATTTCGGTTCAATTGGAATTCAAATGTGAATTCCGTTTCATCAATGTCCATGGTGAATTTTGGTGAATGGGCAATGGTTGTTGTGTATTCGTTGCAATACTTCAATGACCAATTCAATTCATCCAACAATGATTCATCGGAATCCCAATCAAAATGTTTTGCGATGTGGTAAATATCCCACAACATGTGATTTGGCACCGAATCCCCATCCAATGGTTTGATGGTAAATGACCAACCGGAATCACCATCATGATGGCCAATTAAATTCAAATTTGGGATGTTCATGTTATTTGTTTTCATGTCTTTTGGTTTTTTTATCTTCAATACGTTTTGAAATGTAGGCCCCAATGAAAACCATGTATATCATGGTAAATGGGTTTTTGGTGATTAGGAAAATGAACAATGTGACCAATCCCCAAATGGTTGTTTGTGTATGGTTCATGGTTCAATCAATTTCGCAAAGTGTAACCCGGTAATCGAACCCAATTCCACCGGCCATGTCACCATCAATGTCAAGGTTGTGGAATTCTGCAAATTCACGGAAATGTTGTTGGGCCATTTTTTCCGTTGGGAATGTGCGCACATCCAACGTTCGTGTTGGGAAATGCATGATTTCAATTTGTTTTTTCATGTTTTTGATTTTTGGTTTTTTATTGTGCGTTGTGGATGCGCACCCCCCATTTGTTTGATTTTAGATTGTGCAATCTTTCAATTCGTTTTGTGTCATTAAATATTCGGTTGGAATTTGTTTTCTGCATTCCGAACCAATGCCCACAATCCATGCATCATTGTAAAATTTTTTGTCACTTTTGGGATACATACAACCACCATAAATTGATTGCACAAAATATTTTGGATTCAACAATAATTTGCCACAACATGGGCAATGTTCTTCTCCCAACATGTCGGCCTTGTTTCTGTTTTTTTCAAATTGTTCAAAAGAATTCAATGTTGGGATTTCAACAATTTGATTTGGTTTGTTTGATGTGTTTTCCATTGTTTTGATTGTTTAACTATAAAACAAAGGTAATACCCAAAACGAATTGTGCAATACTTTGCGCAAAATAAATACAAAAAAAAATTGTGATTTTTGCAAATTGTGGGCAAACACCATCAAAAACAAAGATTTTTCGGGCAAAAAAAAATGTGGCGAATTTCACAATTGGCCACACTCCAAAAAAAACTACATGAAAAACACTATCAAAACAAAAACAACGGCCATGGCAAAACCACGGCCATCAATCAAAAACAATGAATGGAATTCATCGTTTCAAATATAGTTCATTTTTTTGAATCATCAACCGCAAATTGTGATGTTCCGGCCATAATTCCGCCACATGCAATCAAATAACCGGCAACATTCACCACGGCCACGGGCAATGCCACGGGAAATGCCAAAATCATGGCACCAACCGAACCGGCAATGATGCCCATGGTTTGAACTTTTTTGAAAAATTTTGGTGTTGGTCCGTTCAAACGTTCCAAAACACCCATTTCATTTGCTTTTTTCATTATTATTGGGTTTTGTTTCACTTATTCCACGTTTCAAATTTTTGATGATGGATTCATAAATAGAAAACCCATACAACAATTTGAATGATTCATCAATGGATTTCAATTCAACCATGGCAATGACACCAACACAAATTTTGGTGAACTCCAAATTGGTCCCAATGATGATTTTTTCCAACATGAACACCGACAAAACGGCCATGTTGTACAAAAATATTTTTGAAATTGAATGCCCCATTTTCCGGGAACTTATTTCATCCCCGTTTTTGTATGCCCTGTAAATTCCAAAAATAAAATCAACACCAATCAATGTTGACACCAACAATGCCAATGGAATCAATGGTGACAAAAATGCCACCACTCCAATCCACAAATGAATCATCCATGATTTCATGATGGTTCAATTTCAAAGTATGAAACACCACCATTGGTGGATTCCCACAAACGGCATCCAGGTTGATACAATGACATGGCATCCGCCAAATTCAAATCGTATTCGGTGGAACCATCCACCAATGTGACTGCATAAACTTTCATCATGATGTCAATATTTCAATGTAGGCAAATTCCAATGATGCCGTGTCCGTTCCGGTGGTTTTTTGGATGTTGATTGAAAAATCAATTGCATTTGACAAATTGATTGTGTTGTTTGTCACGGCCCCGGTTCCGGTTCCATATCCGGATGATGTTGCGGATGGAAACAATTTCAAATTGGTTGATGATGTCAAAATTGCCAAAACTTCCATTTGAACCGAATTCACGGATGCGGAAATGGATGCCGGTGAATAAACTTGGTTTCCGGTGATTGTATTGTTTCCCAATCGGACACGTGGTGTTTTTGTTCCGGCATTGGATGAAAATGACCAAACAACACCAATTTTGATGATGTCATTGACCACTAATGTATTGGCCGGAATGCTTATTGTTGTCAATACTTGTTCCGTGGTTTGGTTCCCGGACAAAACCGGTGTTAAAAAACGAACCGATGGCCGGATTGATTTTGGCAAATCCGCCGGTGCAATTGCACGGGATTCCCACAAATTGCTTGATGAATTCCAAAACAATCCATCCCGGTTGGTTGGTGTTTGCGCTGAAACATTGTGCAATTCATCCATTTCATACCCGTTTTGTATTGCCACTTCCATTGAACCTTGGTTTGCATGGACACGTGTGACAATACCAATATAAACCAAATGATTTGGTGCGTATTGTTTCACCATGGTCAATGCCCCGGCCGTGGTGGAACTCAAATACAATTGTGCGCCCTCTGTAAATGCGGATGTATCCAACCCGGCCAAATCACCGGCAACAACCACGAATCCATTTTGGTTGTTTGGTATATCCGCTTGAATCAATCCAAACGTTTGTGCGGATGTTGTGTCACCGGTTGCAATGGCTTTTGATACAACGGCTTTGTTTCCGGATGCGCCGGAAATATAAACGGCCGTTCCTTTTGTCAATGTTGCCCCGGTTTCATTTCGGATTTCCCGAACCAATGTCCCGGATTGACCGGCCGTTGGGAAATCGGTTGGTGTTCCAACACCATCCAAATATTGGGCCGTGGTTCCCGTTGGTATGTCAAATTTCCCGGCAACTTCGGTTTGCAAATCCGTAAATGTTGTACATGTCAACAAATCGGAACAATTAAATGAACCACCACCACCGGATGATTTCAATTCCAAATCCCCATCCGCCAATCCGGATTTCCACCAATATTCAACGGCCCCGGAACCATTATCAACAACAATGGTCAATCCAATTTCACGTTTGTCAAATGGAACACCAATGATGGCATCCCCGGTTGATTCCCATGGACCAACACGGCCATCTAAATGGGCCGGTTTGTTCAAATTAAAATTGTCGGTCAAATTTATCATATCAATACAAAGTCATTTGGGTTGTGGCATTTGTTTGCCAATTGGAAACATAAACATCATACACAACCCCATTGTGTGTTGTTGTATCTGCTAAATTGAACAATGTTGAAATCAAACCCCGGTCAATCAATGAACGGCGCCAATTGGTCACGGAAATGGTTGATGGGATTGCAAACCACAAATACATGTTTTCCGTGGCATCCGGTTCAAATGCATCAATGTCAATTTCCATTCCGGGCCGGATGGCAATGGAATAACCATCCCAAAAATCACCAACAATTCCGGATTCATTTGCCCCGTAATAAAACACCCATGGCCCGGTCAAACTTGGAATGGCGCAAATACTTGGACCAAATGGGATGGCCAAATTGAATTGAACCCGGCAACCGGCAACCCGGTCCGAAAATACATCATCAAAAAATGTCACGGATGGTGAACCCACCAATTCCAATTCGTAATCATTGGTAAATTTGGCAACATAATCCGTGGCCAATTGCAACATGTCCGACATGATTTCATCCGGTTGTAATTGTTGCAAATCAACACCATCCGCCGTGGTTGGACCATCCGCCAATTTTTGGAATTCCTCAACTTTGTCCATGAAAAACAAACCACAATTCAATTGGCAAAATCCGGAATTCAATGTGGCATTGTCCGGTGATGCGAAAACCAATGGATAATATATCCGGTCAACATCCGCATCAACGAAATTCACGATTTTTGCGGAATTTGTGTCCGTTATTCGGCCCGTTCCAAACGAATTCACCAACGGATGAATCCGGGAAAACTCCAACAACGCTTTTTTCACTGAATTCCAACTTTTCATGCCACAATTTTTTTATTTTATCTTGGTTCTTTTTATGCATACAAATCAACAATTGCACCCGTTTTCCCCTTGGAAACGTTGTTCAAACGTTTGTTTGCCCCAACAATTGTCCAACACCAATCCGGTGTTGTAATTTTCACGGGATGGGATGATGTCATCAATGGAATTGTTTGCGTTGTACAATGGATAATTTGAAACATTTGCCACAATGAACAACGTTAAACGTTCGGAATACCATTGGGCCTTGTTTTTGAAATAATCCATTTGCTTTTGCAATTCGGACATGGATGCCATGGTGTTGTTTTCCGATTGCCCACGTTCAACATTTTTGTTGACATACCGAAATGACAAAATCATTGGTGATTCCGCCATAACCCACATTTTCAATGCCGGTTGGATGTATTCAAACAACAATGTTTGGTTTTCATTTGACAAATTCCCATCAATGATTTGTTGTCCGATTTCATCATACAAATCCGAACCAATGATGGGTTGGATTTGCATTTCTTGACACATCATGACCAATGGTCGCAACTTGACCATGGAAACGTTTTCATTGATGAACGTTCCATTTTTCAAATCCGTTTCCGTAATAAACAACGCCTTGTCCATCTTTTTATCAATTACGCTTTTTCACTAATGTTTGAACCCAAATGTGACGGCATGACGGCCGTGTCAATCCGGTTTTTTTGTCGGTGTAAAATCCACCCCGGCGTTCCCATACCGAATACCCCATTTTTGCGGAAATTTGGTTGATTTCCTCACGTGTGTAATACCGGTTTTTTTCAATCATGTATTGGCAAAATTTACGGGATGTTTCCAACAATTTTGGCCCGTATTCCGGCAACACATCGTATTTGTACCGGATTTCCAACATTTGTGTCATGTCCTTGGACTTAACCCAATCTTTTGCCGGTTCCCCAATTTCTTTCAATGTTCCGGTCACTTTGATGGAACCATTTTCAATCAATGCGGAAATACGTTCGGCAACCAAATCAATGTCCAACCCCAATTCGGTTGCAATGGCATCCGATGAAATGTTTGGGTTTTTGTCAATTTTCTTGACAATTTGTTTGTCAATATCTTCATATTCGGATTTGAATTCATTTTCTTTTAATTCAAACCCATATCGCATTGGCCGTGATTTTAATAATTCAAAACCCGATTGGCATTCCCCATGGTTTTCAAATTCTGCAATCAACAAATCATCATCATCCATGGATGAAAACGTTTGTTGTGTTGGTGCCAATCCAACCAATGAACGTATTTCCCCATCGGTCAATTTTTCCAACACCTTATTCGCCACCAATGGTGACAATGATTGGATGGAATCGGTGGTTTTTGGAACTTCAATTGTGTCATCCGGCAATCCCATCATGGCACGTAATTCCCCACGGGATGCAATTTGCAACAACGTTGTTTCACTCAATTGTTCTTTGATTGGTTCGGTTGGGATAATTTCCAACACATTGCCAAACCCATTGAATGACAATAAATAATTGTATGAACGGATTTGTTCATTTGCCCGGTCTTTGACATATACCGATTTGAACAATTCATAAGATTCAACCAACTCCGAACGGCCACCCAATTGCCCGGATTCCTTAATCCCAAACAACATTCCGGATGTAACCCGGTGCGCCGTGAAAATTTCCTGTTGGATGGATTCATTAAGAATGTCAAATTGTTTGTCAAGGTCATTCGCTTGAACCGGAATCAATTTCATCCCGTATTCCGCCCCATCCGTGAATTCAACCATGATGCGTTCACCATCATCACCACCAAATTTTGATTTGACTTTGCGTTCAATTTCACGTTGTTTTTCGGCCGTTGGAACCCCGTTGTTGAATTGGAAAATGAATCCACCCAAAAACCCGTTCCGCAAATTTTGAACGTGGAAATTGGCAATTCGGGAATCACTTTCAATGTATGCCATGGCCCCGAAATATTCCGGTATTGGGTAATGATAACAATTTGGTGAATAGGTCACGACATAAAAAATCTGTTTCCCCAATCTTTGTTCCGGGTTGAACCGGTCATAAATTTCCAAATCTTTTGGTTTCCGGTTGCCATCCCACAATTTTGAACGGCCAATTTTTTTGCCATCCACCGACACACGGCATTCATGGAATGGAACGTGGGAAATGGATGAAATTTTGCCACCCAATGACCAAACAATTTCCATTGCATAACCATTGAAAATTTCATTGTCCATGATGGTTTTTCGCAACACATCATTCATTGAATCAAATGGGTTTGGATTCTCCATGAAATCCCCCAATTGCCCAACCATTTCATCGGTCAATTTGTTTGTGTCGTATGTGAACCCACCACCGAAAATGTAATTGACTTTTCCGTTGATGATGGCATTGTGTTTTGCGGAACGTTGGTACATTTCCAACAAATACATTGGAAATTTGTTGTCCTCACCATACACAACAAAATCATTTCCGGTCACCACCTTGAAAACGGGCATGGCCAATTCAAATTTCATTTGTGTCCGATTGGACACGGCCGGTGATGTTACAATGGCGTATTCACTTTTCATATTGTTGGTTCAAAATATGTGATTGGATTTTCAATTGTGAAATCCGTTGATTCATTTGTCAAAACTTGGTACAATCCGCATTCAATCATTCGGGTAATTTCCGGCGAATCAACCGATGTTGCACCGGTTTCACCCTCGTAAAGTGAATACCGACATTGGCCAATGGGAATGTTTGGGATTGTAACATCAAACCCATCCCACCGGTCGGTGTATGTTGACACGTTTGCAGATTTTGGGAATGCCAAAAAAAATGATTCATTGGTTGAAATATGTTCAATCAACAAATACAAATAATTTCCACTCACCATGTTTTCCGTGGCCGTGAAAAACAAACGTTGGGTTTCTCCGGAATTCAACAATTGCATGAAAACAAATGCACAAAAAATCAAATTGTGCCAAATAAAAAAACCGGCCCATTGTTGGAACCGGTTTTGTTGAAATATGTTGTGAAAAATTAGGTTGGAATGGAACCGGTCAAAATCAATGGTGGTTGTGTTTCCAATGATGTGAATGTCAAATTTTGTCCATTCAAATCACCCATTGCCGTTCCGGAAACAGCCGTTCCGGTTGTGGCAAAACATCCGTTTTCATAACCCAAAACAAATTTGTTTCCTAATCGGTCCAAAACCACAATGGCAAAACGGCCTTTTGTCAAAACCATGAATTGATTTCGGGCCGTGGTTGATAAACGTGGCAATGCAATCACCAATTCGGTTTGATAGAACGTGGATTGATTTTCAATGGATGAATTTGCCGTGGTGGTGAAATTCCCCGTTTGTGGTGGTAACTCGAATGCAAAAAAATCACCGGCATCAACGTTGGCAATTACGCCACCGGTTGGTGTATCGTATGTGATGGATGTGAAATCCGCAATGTACACGGCCTTAATTCCACCTACGGATTCTTTACAATCTAACGTGTATCCGCTTGTTATTGAACAACTCATTTTTTTATCTTTTTATTTGGTGGAAAAAATGGTGGTGGATTTTACCCCACCACCATGGTCAATTTATGCAATCATGAAACGGCCCACTTGGTCGGTGAATGCAACTTGTACACCGGCTTTGAATTCGCACATGAAACGTACTTCATCCGCCTCTTTTGCGTAGAAAATTTCAAATTTTTCTTCTTCACCCAACAAATCCGTTCCGAAATAGAAATTGGACAAACGGCCGAAATACAAATCACTTGAACCATTCAAACCATTCACACCAATCAAACGGATGTTGGAACCGGGCAATGTCAATTCGTATGTTTCAACTCCATTCAAATATGAAACGTTGAAATAGTTTTGGGCCACCAAACCTTGTTTGATGATGGTGAACATGTCCATTCCGCAAAAAATGGTAACATCATCATATCCACGAATATCCGCCGGGATGTTGGTTTCAATTCGGTTCAACATTTTGATGACATTTGCCCCGGCTGATGCCCCGGTCAAATCCGCCAATGTCAATGCCGTCCATGAACCGCCGGTTGCATTCCAATCGGTAACGCCGGACAAAATTGATGCAAACCCGGTGATTGAACCGCCGGCACCGGTACCGGTCCACACGGCCGTTTCCAATGCCTTTTGAATGGCCTTTACTTTCAACGTGGTATATTGTTCCTCAAATGGAATGGTTGTCAACATGGAACCGGATGGCAATTGTGATTGCATCCAATATTGTTGCAATGCTTTTGGGCATAATGATTCATAAACTTTGACATCAACAATGTTGATTGTGCGTTGTGTGAAATCTGTTGCATTGGTTCCAACGTTTGATGTGAACCCACAACCAAAACCATATGCAAATGATGTGGTTTCGGACATCAAATTCAATGTTGATGGACCTTTTAAACCAACTTGTTTGTTGATTAACGAAATGGTACGGGCATCAAACAATGATTTGGTAATCAACGGCAACACATTTTGGTTTGTGTACGTTGTTAATGGTGCTGTAAAAGTGTAACTCATTTTTTTATTTTTTTATTTATTTTTTAAAACTTGTTTCAATGTTTCAAAACGTTCCCATTTTTCATCTTTTTTGGAACTTGAAAACGTTTCATTTTTGGTTGGTTCCGCCGTTGGCAACAATTCGATTTTCCCCAACATGGATGCCATTTTTTCGTTCATTTTGGACATGCCACCCAATTTGGCCATCAAATCCGCAATCATTGTTTCCAACTTTGTGATTCGTTCCGCCATGGATTCGATTTCCGTGCCGTAATCAACGGATTCCGGTGATGGTTCAACCGCCGTTTCATCGGTGGTTTCATCCGCCATTTTTTCGGTTTCTGCTTCAATTTCGATTTCCACGGATGGTTCATCTTCAATGGGCATGATTTCGGAAATGACACCATCAGTGACCACAATTTTGGCAACACCAATCAATTCATGTTCCCCATCCGGTGCCGGGATTTCCATTCCATTTTCACCAATGGCCAAAACTTTTGCACCAACAACAATTTCACCATCAATTTTCACATCCGTTCCGGATGCCGTGGTGTAAATTGCAAATGCTTCATTTTTGGACATTTTCAAAATGTTCCGGATACCCACCAACAATTGGTTTGTTGTATTCATATTTTGAAAAATTTATTTGAAAACAAATGCATGGGTTGAAAAAAATTGGCCGAAATTATTTCAACAACTCCAAAATTTCATCAACCATTGACATTGATTTGAATTGGTTTTGTTTCAACACAAACAATTCATCAAATGCCCCCTCAACTGAAAACCCACGGAATTCACCGGTTTTCACTTTGTTTTCCCATACATCATCATTTTCAATTTTGTATGAACCAAACCATGTCCCATGTGGCAAATCATTCATGGCCGTTGGTGGGTTGATTCCACGTTTGCCATCAATCAAAAACGTTTCAAACATGTAAACACCATCCACCGGTGTTTTGTGTTGCATGTTGACATTTTTGCCAAAACCATTTTTCATGAACTTCATGGCAATCTTTTCAATGGTGGATTCGGAAAATGTCACGTAATATGGGCCGGTTTTTTCATCATACCGGTAAATTGGCAAATTAGGAATCATCAATGGACCGGATACAATCCGCCGTTCATCATTGATTTGGAATTGATGTTTTTTGGATTCATTGAAAATGTGGAAATTCCGTTCAATGGCCGGTTTCCCAACCAATGCAACAAAGTTCACACCGGTTTCAAAATCATTTTCATCAATGACACATTCAAACAATGGTATTTCATTTTCGTTGTTCATATTTTTATCATTTTATGGTTGATGTTTGTTTCAAACGTTTTGCCCGTTGTTGTGTCCCGGTCACATCGGATTCCACCACATACGCACGGATTGTTGGATTTTTGAAATTCTCAAATTGGTTCAATTGGATTTTTGTTGCACTTGATAATTGTGAACCGATGGATTGAACATTGGGCATTGAACCGGATGCCCCGGCCAATGATGGTTGTGAACCCGTATTGCCACCACCACCGGATTGATTTGGAATTTGAACTTTGTTGATTTCACGAACTTGTTTGAACCCGTTGATTCCAATGACCGATGCATTGGCAATTTTGATGGCCGTTCCGAATGGTTCCGGATATGGGTTTTTTGCTTTCAAAACTTCGGAAATCCCCAAATATGTGTTAATCAATGCGGATGCCGTTGCCATGATTTTCCCGGCCTTGGTTTGTTTACCGACCGCATCGGACATGGCCTGTAAAACATTGGCAATGGCTTTTCCTGTTTCCAACTTGGATTCGTATTCCAATTGGTTCAATTTGGCCACACGTTCATTGTATTCCGTTATTGAAATAACCCGGTTCGCCAATGCCGTGTCCAATTGCATTTGCATTTGGTCAAATGAATGTGAATTGTCATCCATGAACGTGTCCAACAATGCCCGTTGTTGTTCATAAAACCATTTGAAATCATCCAATGTCCGTGTCATTTTGTGGGCAATTGTTCCAACGGATTTCAATGTCAACATATCCAAATCATCGAATGTTTGCCGGACAACATTTTTGATTTTTTCCGGTGCCTTTGCAAATACATCCCCACCCAATTTGTCCAATTCCGTTTGGGCCGTGACAACGGCATCCATGATGCCTTGTTTGTCTGCTTCCAATGACTTTTGTTTGGTTGTGATTCCGGATTCGATGCCCTTTTGCAAATCACGTTCCAAATTTATTTCACGTGTCAATTGGTTAATCAAAACTTCATTGCCCATCATCTTTGCGGAATCCAATTGTTTTTGTTTTTCCGCTAATTTTTGACGGGAATTTTCCAAATCATTCCGTTTCATTTCCAAATCAAACAATTGTTCCGAAATTTTGGTCAACTTGGATTTTGCAATTTCCAATGTGATTTGTTTGATTAATGCATCCGAAAAACCTTTGTAGGCCTTGGCAACATCATCCACGGAATTTTTTTCGGCATCCAAATTTTTAAAATAATTCGGTGAAATTTCATTCAATTCTTTGATGATTTCTTTGCGCCGGGCCATGGTTGTGTTTGAATTTTTGTATTCATCCACCAATGATTTCACCGAACCACCGGATTTCACCAAATTGTCCGAAATTTCCTTTTCACTTTTTATCAAATCGGAATTTTTGGTGATGATGCCATCAATTTCTTTTTTGTTGGAACCCAATGCGGATGTCAATGAATCCCAATTTTCAACCAACAATGCAATCCCGGTGATGATTGCCGGGATGCCCAATGACAACATTGCCAAACGGAATGATTTGATTGCCCCGGTTGATTCACCAACAACAAAATTGTACACCCTTTGTGCAATGGTCATGGCCCCAATGTACACGGCGGATTCCTTTTGTAAAATATTTTGGATTGATTGTGCGCCTTGAAGCAATGCCATGGCCCCTTGAACCTTGACCAATGTTTTTTGCAAATCTTCATTTTCCGCCCCAAACAATGCCGTGGCACCCTCAACAACTGCAAACCCGGATGCCAAACCCTCAACCGCCCCGGTCATTGCATCCAATTTGAATGTATCGGATGCCAATGCGTTAATTCGGGCCTTGGTATCCCCGATTTGGTCCTTTAATTCCCCGGCCCGTTGTGACAACAATTTGAAATCATCCGAACCTTCTTTTCCGGCTTGTGACAATGAATTCATTGCCTTTTGAATTTCTTTCAATTCATGTTGCAATGATTTGAAATCTTTGTTTGCATCATCGGTTTCCGATTTTACCCGAATCAATATGTTTTTGGTAGTATCTGCCATGGCTTATTTATTCAATGATTGTGTATGGTTTTGGTTCATCACCAATGAATGCATTTGCCCCATTGGTCAATGTGAATTGTGTTGCCACAAATGGTTCAATGTTGGTCACCCGGATGAACTCACATGTGGTTGATGTGTTTTTGTTTGCATCGAAATCCCGAACGGAAATCAACCGGAACATGGTGTTTCCAATCAAAATCAATTTCCGAAAATCCAAATTGTAAATGTCAATCGAATCCAAATTGATATTGGCCACCAAACGTTTTGCATCCACGTTGGTCAATTCATCAACATAATTCCGCCAATACCGGTTGAACAAATTGCCGTTGGTGTATTTCCAAAATTGGTTTGTTTCCGTGTTATTGGTCCAATAGATTTCCCGTGGGATGCCAAAACACAAATCGTGTTGTGGATTGTACAAATTGTCCAAATGCCCGGCATATGGGAATGATGCCAATGGTGTTCCCTCAAATACAAAAAACCCGGCATTTTTGGGATATTCAATGAAACCATGGAACATGATTCGCAAACCCGGATTGATTGGTTTGACAACTCCATTTTCATCCATGTCCCAAATTCGTGAAATCAAACGGGATGATGATGTGTACCCGGACATCGGTGCAATGGCAAACAAATTGGTTTGTTCATTGGAATCCGTGGCAAATTCGTTTTCAATTTCATAAACACGTGAACCATACGATGAATTGAATGCCGTTTGGTATTTTTTGGCAATGAATTCACCACCATCCCGGTGGTTGAAAACAAACGTTTTTTGGGTTGCCAATGCAACCGGTTCAATGGTCATTGTTTGTTCAACATCCAATTTTTGTGTCCAATCAATTGGTGGTTCCGTGGTTGCATAAAAATCCGGGAATGGTTCAATGTACAATTTTTTGGAATCGTATTTGTCCGGCATCACAAAACAATTGAACATTTTGAAAACCCATGTCATGAAATCGGATTGTTTGATTTTTGGAACAATGGTTTGGTTCATGTCCCATGTTTGCCCAACAACCATGGTTGGTGTTCCGGAAATTTTATTCAACCAAAATGTTTCATCGTTATCTTGAAAAACAATCAAATATGATGGTGTTGAATCATCAATGAAATATGAAACACGGACATCAACAACATCACCAATTTCCAATGGAATTTCGGTCAATACCCCGGATAAAGTATATCCACCAACATCCCCCGGTTCCCACAATCCATTGAAAAATGTTCCAACCGGCGAATTGTTCACATACAATTGACCAACAACAATCCGTTCCAATGTTGTTGCAAACACGGGTTGACATTTGACATGGCATTCAAAATCATACAAATCCGTTGTCACACACTCAAATTGAAAATTGGTTGTGTCATAATTTCCACCATTGAAAAATGGTTCCGGCGTATCAACTCCGAAATTCACTTTGTCATTGTCCCCCGAATTGATAAATTGTGAACCACCGGTCAACCCAACAAAAAACATTTGTTGGATTGCTAATTCTTCCGGCATCAATGGAAGCCCGGCCAAACCATAAGGAACAACCAATTTTGCAAACAAATCCGAATTCAAAAAATCGGAAACATAAGTGAACCCGGCACCGGCAAAAATCCGGTCAACATACGTTTTCAAATATATGCCGGGATAAAACATTTCGGTGGTGTACAATTGGGATGCCGGTGGTGTGTTTGTACGTTCACCGGCCGGTAATTGGCCGTAATCAATCAATGGGTAACAATACCCATTCCCGGTTCCGGCAACCACCCATGAATCATAAACGTTGGTTGAATTCCATTCATGGTTCAAATCCGAAAAATCAATGTCGGTCAATTCCTTTGTGGAAACGGAACGGATGAAATCTGCGGATTCGCCATACAACCCCAATTCATAAACCACCAATGATTTGGTTTTCCGGATGGACAACAATTGGCCAATGCCCCGGAATGTTTCAACACCATTCCGGATGATTTGCGCCGTGGCTTTTTCCAATGGGTTGAAATCAATGATGTATTGGTCAATCATGTATATTTCCCCAAACACCCGGTCATTGTTTTGTGTCCCCACCACTTCAATGGTTTTGGACACGGCCGAATTCCGTTCGGTTGGATTTTCAATTTCATTCAATGAATATGTCACCGGCAATGGGATGTCATTTTCAATGTCAATCCGATGTCCGTTCAAATACAATTCGGCAATCATTGGAACGGGTTTGTTTGGTCAAACGTGTATTCAAATTCAATGGTCAATTGGTTCAATTGGTCGAATTGTCTTTTGAATTTTTGGAATGATGTGTTGGTGATGATGATGGGAACCATTTGCCCCAATGATGGTATTGTCATCCATGCATTAGGTGTTTGGACCAATCGTGACAACCATTCAAATTCATCATCATTCAACCAATCGGACACCACGGAAAAACGTTGTTTGGAATTCACGTTTGCAATGAACCGGCCGGAATCACTAACATTGTACAACCCGGTCAAAAAATTCATGGATGGTTTTGATGAATTGGTTTTTTCCGAATCAACAAATTCACGTTTGGGTTTGGTGAAAACATACGTTTCAACACCACCCCACAAAAAATGCATTTCCGTTGTTTCAACAACCGGGCATGGTTCAATGATTTCGTATTCGTAAATTTCTGTTAATCGGTCCAAATCCGTTGAATTCAAAACACCATACATGACAACCCGTTTTGCCTCATTCAATGTATATGAACCCGGTTGTGTATCCGATGTGATGGTATCCGGCAAACCCTCTAATGCTTTTGGACCAAATGGAACCGCCATCAATGGTGATGGGTTTTCATCACTTGCATCATGGGATTCCCAAACCGGTGTTTGGAATTCATATTGTCGAATCAAATTTCCCATGGCATCAAAATATTCCACATGCATCAAATCCAAATTCGATGATGTTTGAATGGTGATTGGAAAATACAAATACGAACGTGTATCCATCGTGAATTTGTATTGTTGGTTTTGTGTCAATGCCCGTGTGTATTGTGTCCCACCATCTTGGAAAAAATCCGGCAATGTAACGGATGGGAAATCCAAATAATCCATGGCATAAGTAATGGCCCGGAAATTGAATTGGGAAAACGTGGTGATTGTTCCCCCTATTTCCTCTGCAAATTCAACATTCACATCAACAAACATGTTTTCACAATTTTGCCCCATGGTCCATGCGGATTGTGAATCAACATCAATCCCCACGAACTTGGAAACAACCCCGGAAACATCAAAAAAACCATATCCATTGGTTGAATTTGGTGAACATTTCAAACGTGTGACCAATGTTCCATCAATTGAAACATCACAAACGTATTTCATCCCCACAACGGATGAATTGTCCGAATCCAAAACAATGGTCATTGGATTCCCGGAAAACGTGTAAACGGCCGGTGTTTTATTTATTGTAATCATTTGTTTGGTGTTTTGGGCAATTGTATTTGTGCAATTGCACCGGCAATAAATTCCCCCAAATTGTCGGTCAATTTTTGGATGTGTTTTTCAGTCAATACCGGTTCAATGAATGGCCGGGCCTTGATTCCGGTGGAATAGATTTGCCACCGGATGGATTTTGCCAATGTTTCCCGTTCCTCTTCATCCAACCCGGTGAAATATCCCTTTTCCATTCCCCACGTTTGCATGGCCGACAATGGTGGTAATTTATCTTTATATCGAAATGGTGAATTCGGTGCCTTGGTTGTTGAAAATCTACCTTGGACACCATAATTGAAATATGCCCAATAATCAACATCTTGGGATGAAATTTCCGCCGTGTAAACCTCACCAAATTTTTCAACCGGCAATGCCACCAATTTTTGTCGCAAATTACCGGTGGACCGCCCAACCCGTTGTCCGTATTTGTCAAACGGCATGTTGTCGAATTCGGCAACCATCAAATCCGTGGTTTCTTTGCACCATTCAAATAAAACGTTTTGGACATCATCAAAACCCGTGACATCATTGGCAACGGATTCATCAACACCAAACGAATCAAATTCAACGGAAAAAAAATTGTCTTTTGCCATCAATTACCAATGCACAATTCCAAAAAATTACACCATTCGCCGGTGGTTGTCCATTTCAAATTGTTCCTGTTCCCTCTGCATGTTGGAAAAAACAATCATGTTCAAAAATTCACGGGCCGGAATCCGAAAAACATCATTCCATTTCATTTTGTCCCCACCGGCAACCCGGTCAACCAAAATCAACCATCCGTAATTTTGAACGAATGGTGTTATTTGGTCATTTCCGTTTCCGCTTGTTTCATCAACACTTTTGAAAATTCCGGGATATTGTTTACAAATTGAATCCATGTGGCCAAAAAAAAATTTGCAATCCCCATGGCATCAATGATTTTCATGTGGGTTTGCACCAACTCCGCACGTTCTTTATGGGCCGTTCCATCGTATGGTTCACATTTCCCAAAATATTTGTGTTTGGTCAACAATGTGGCAATAATCAAATGTAAATTCCCAATGATTTCCGCCGGTGTTTTCCCATGAATCCAATGGTTGTATTCAACAAATTGGCCGGTGGTGATTTCATCAAACATGCGGATGATTTTGTATCGTGTCCCATCCAAATACACATGGGTTTTCCATTTGGCATGTTCCATGGTTTGCAATTGGTCCATGATTTCAACACCACGTTTTTGAACATCCCACATGGGCATTTCATCCACCTTGGACATGGACAATTCATCCACAATGGCCACAATGGTTTTCAATTGGTCAAATGGTTCCAAATGGCCCAACGTTTGAATTTCTTGGAATTGGCCCACCTTTAATTTGTGCCAAATGTTGTCAACTTTTTTTTTCATAATATATGGTAATTGTCCTTGTTTGTGATTCCCAATTTTATCATGGCAACATATCGGATGGCATCAATTCCGTGGTTGAATTTGTCCACGGCTTTTCCCGGCATCCGTTCATCCCATTTGTAATTGTTGAACTCATCAATGATTTGTTTGGAACGTTTGGTGATGTTTATTTGGTAACGTTTCAACACATCAATTCCGTATTGGATGGAACCGGATGGTTTGGAAACACCCATGATTCGGAACCCGGAACGGCGGAATTCCTCTATTGATTTTTTTTCACTTGAATCTGCAATGATTTGGTGGGTTTTGTCGAATCCAATTTCATTCAAATATGCAATCAAATCCGTGTTCAATTTTTCATTGGTGTATAACAATTGGTCAACCCACAATTGTCCATCACCTTTGTACACACCCACCATGGCCGTTGGATCCGGATTCCAACCCCAATCCAATCCGTATGCAACCAATTCACAATGGGATGGGATGGCATCAACCACAAACCAATTCCGAAATATCAATCCCTCAATTTTCCCGGTCATGCCACGGGCATACACACGCCACAATTCCATGTCCCGGTTTTTCAAATTTTCAATTTTCATCCGTGTGTTGTCGGATAAAAACGGGTTGTGTCGGTGGTCCGAAATAATTAATTCGGATTCCGGCAATGGTATCAATTCATCATGAACCCAAAACCGGGCATTCGGGTTGTAATCA
>Ga0247723_1000814_pt1 | contig 19924 bp, 30 predicted proteins | sample MSEWelMarce5H_FC_FD_189079 | JGI IMG/M metagenome (GOLD analysis project Ga0247723, IMG submission 189079) | Subsurface sediment microbial communities from gas well in West Virginia, United States - MSEEL Well Study Marcellus 5H_FC | ecosystem: Environmental > Terrestrial > Deep subsurface >... | reverse complement strand
ATTAAAAATGGCAACAGCAGCATACCCAGGTGGATCGGGATCGATCGTAGCAAAGACACAAGCAGATAAGTTTATTCCAGAAATTTGGAGTGACGAAGTAGTAGCTGCTTATAAGAAAAGCTTGATTCTTGCGAATCTAGTAAACAAAATGACCATGAAGGGCAAGAAAGGTGACACGCTTCACATTCCTAAGCCAACTCGTGGTGTAGCAACTGCTAAGGCAGCTAACACAGCAGTAACCATTCAAGCTGATACCGAGACTGAAGTTTTAGTTTCGATCGACCAGCACTTCGAGTACTCACGTTTCATTGAGGACATCGTTGAAGTTCAGGCTCTTGCATCACTCCGTCGCTTCTACACAGAAGATGCTGGCTATGCATTGGCTAAGAAAGTTGATGACACATTGTTCCAATTAGGTAAGTCTTTCGGTAACGGCGACGCTTCTGACTGGACACACAGCAACAGCTTCTACATCGACACATCTACTGGTTTGACTGCTTACGCAGAAGACACTGTAGTTGCTGCTGACGTATTCACTGATGCTGGTTTCCGTGCTCTCATCAAATTAATGGATGACGCTGATGTACCAATGGATGGTCGTTTCTTCGCAGTACCTCCATCACTTCGTGCTGCTATCATGGGCATCGATCGTTACAACAGCTCTGACTTCGTTGATGGTCGTGGTGTTCAGAACGGTCAAATCGGTAGCCTCTATGGTATCGATATCTATGTATCGAGCAACTGCCCTGTAATCGAGACTGATGCTAACAACAGCGTTGGTGGCGATGTTAAAGCAGCTATCTTGGCTCACCGTGATACTATGGTGTTGGCTGAGCAAGTTGGTGTTCGTTCACAGACGCAATATAAACAGGAGTACCTCTCCACATTATATACAGCCGATACACTTTACGGTGTTAAGACTGTGCGTCCTGAAGCTGGTTTCGTACTAGCTGTTAATGGATAAGATGTAAACTAAGATGGGGAGGTTCTAAAGAGCTTCCCCTCTTTTTAAAAGTGTGTTATAATATAGCGTACTTTTAAAAGGATTGTAATGAAATATTGTAACAAGTGTAAAACGACAAAATCTTTTGACTGTTTCACAATGAGTAAAGCTAGGAAAGATAAGTTATCTATTTATTGTAAATCTTGTAATAATGCCTATAAGAAAGCATGGCAATTATCCAATAAAGATAAGATAGCTGCATACGATAAATCCTGGCAAGAAAAGAATAAAGATAAGAAATCAAAGAACTACAAAAACTGGCAGGTTAACAACCGAGCAAAAGTAAATAGTTACAATTCGTATAGACGAGCTTTAGAATTACAGGCAACACCGAAGTGGTTAACAGCTTCTCATAAACTGCATATGGAATGTAAATATTCTTTAGCTGTGATGTTTAGTAAGCATACCGAAGAACAGCATCATGTAGATCATATCGTTCCTTTGAATGGAAAAACAGTTTGTGGTCTGCATGTACCTTGGAATTTACAAGTAATTCCAGCAGTAGAGAATCTTCGTAAATCAAATAAAATCTAGGAGAATATCATTTCTATCTATCGTGGAGCAGGTGGTGCAGGAGACGCTGTAGCAGACTCTGCCAGTGAAGCTTTATTAGTTCGTGAACTCGCTATTGAGGTTCAAGCAGACGCTGATGCTGCTGCTGCAAGTGCAACCAATTCAAGTAACTCAGCCACTGCTGCTGCAAGTTCAGCAAGTGCTGCAAGTACATCCGCAAGCAATGCTGCTACCTCAGCAACCAATGCAAGCAATAGTGCATCCTCTGCATCTACCTCAGCTACCAATGCTGCTAACTCCGCTACTGCAGCACAGACTGCAGAGACTGCTGCTGAACTAGCAGAAACAAACGCAGAGACTGCAGAGACTAACGCTGAAACCGCTGCTTCTGCAGCTTCCTCTAGTGCGTCTACGGCTTCCACACAAGCCACTAACGCTTCTAACAGCGCATCTGCAGCTTCCACTTCAGCCACTAACGCAAGTAACTCAGCTAGTGCTGCTTCTACGAGTGCATCCAATGCTTCTACGTCAGCAACTGCTGCTGCAGGTTCAGCATCATCGGCTTCTACATCTGCAAGCAATGCCTCCACATCAGCAACTAACGCAAGTAATTCTGCTTCTTCAGCTTCAACATCAGCTACAACAGCTACTACTCAAGCAGGTATAGCCACTACTAAAGCAGGTGAAGCAGCTACCTCAGCAACCAATGCAGCTAGTTCTGCATCGAGTGCATCTACTTCAGCTTCAACAGCAACCACACAAGCTACTAATGCTAGTAACTCTGCCAGTGCAGCAGCTACTTCAGCAACTAATGCAAGTAACTCAGCAAGCTCTGCATCAACCAGTGCAACTAATGCAGCGAACTCTGCCACTGCTGCTGCTGCGTCTGCTGCATCTATCAATCCTTCAAGCATTGCCATCACTGGTGGTTCTATCAATGGAACTACAGTAGGAGCTACAACTCCTTCGACAGGTAAGTTCACCACACTAGAAGCAACAGGTGTAACCACAGTACAGGCTGGCACAGTATCCGCCCCAGCTATTACTACTACAGGCGATACCAACACAGGTATCTTCTTCCCAGCAGCCGACACTATTGCCTTTACAGAAGGCGGTGTTGAGGCGATGCGTATTGATTCTGCTGGTAATGTGGGAATTGGTACTACTAACCCTGATATTTTTGCCCAAAGTATTCAAAGATGTTTTGCTGTCTCCACTACTGATGCATCTGCAACAATTAATATTAACGCAGCAAGTGGTTCACGACTTCAATTAGGGGTTGGTGGAACTAGAACAGGAATGTTGTACTCTGACAACGCAAACTACACAGCATTATCTACGGAAACAGCATTACCACTTGTGTTCCTTACTAATCAAACAGAACGGATGCGTATTGACTCTAGTGGTAATGTAGGGATTGGTACTACTAGCCTTACTGCAAAACTTGTTGTTAATGCTACTTATGCGTCTGATACAACTAGGCAATTTATAATTCAAGACAATACAGGTACTTCTTTATCATTTGGTGGTACTGGCGGTGGTGTTAAATGGATTAATTCTGAAAATACAGGTGGTGGAGGTGCGTATCCATTAACATTTCAAACTGGTGGCGCAGAACGGATGCGTATTCACGCTAATGGCAGTGTAAGTATTGGTACTACCAGTTCTGTCGGTAAAGTGTATGTAGCCAATACAGCAAATGAAAATGGCGTACGCTTTGACACCACTTTTAATAATTATACAAGCGTAAATGTATTTTCTGTTATGTTTGGATCAAATACCAACACCACAAACTGTAACCACTTTAATGGTTATTCCGATGGTGCAAACCGTATTTTAATTTATGGTAACGGTAATATTCAAAACCAAAACAACAGTTATGCTGGTATTTCGGACATTAAGTTAAAAGAAAATGTTACTGACACCGCACCAAAATTAGACAAACTTAATCAAGTTCGTGTAGTTAATTATAACTTAAAAGACAACCCTGAACAAAAACTTCTTGGGGTAGTTGCACAAGAACTTGAGCTAATATTTCCTAATATGGTTGAAGAAACAACCGACCGTGATTCTGATGGCAACTTACTAGAAACCACGACTAAGTCTGTTAAATATTCTGTATTTGTGCCAATGCTTATTAAAGCTATGCAAGAACAACAAGCCATTATTGAAAACTTAACCACACGCTTAAATGCGTTAGAAGGAAAATAAAATGAACTACCAATGGAATGTAGTACAGATGGATAGACTTACTTCTGACGGCTTTGTAGTCACAGTACATTACACAGTAAACGCTGTTGATGGTGATTACTCTGCATCGACCTACGGCACAGTAGGCTACACACAAGAGGAAGGTAACATCATTCCTTTTAATAGCTTAACTTCTGAGATTGTAGTTGGCTGGGTAAAAGACTCACTCGGTCAAGAGACTGTAGAAGAAGCATTGGCAGCACAGATTGAGGCTCAAAAGAATCCAGTACAGTTATCAGGATTGCCTTGGTAGTTTTATAAACCGTAGTACAACTAGGAGAATAGCATGGGAAAAGATAAACAAACCCCCATCGTAGTAAATGATGTAGAGTATATGTATGAAGATATGACACAAGAGCAACAAACTCTAGTCAATCACATTGCGGACTTAGACCGTAAGATTAACTCTACTGCATTTAATTTAGACCAGTTATCCATCGGAAAACAAGCCTTCATTAAACTGCTAGAGGATGCTCTGGCGAAACCGAAAGAGTAAAGAATGAGCGACATCAATCCCGTAGAGTACGGTAAACTAGTTAATGCTGTTGAGAACTTAGAGCATAAAGTAAACTCAATGGATAACGACATTAAGCGTTTAGTCGCTATGGCAGAGCGTAGTAAAGGTTCTCTGTGGGCATTGATGGGTGTTGCCTCAGTTGCTGGTGCGTTCATCAGCTATGTTTCAGAGATGTTATTTAAAAAGTAAACCATGAGAGAACTCACAGTATTCGCTAATCTTACAGCTGGTTCATCCAATACTGTTTATACAGTACCTAAAGGATGTAAAGCGATAGCTACATTATTGTTTCTAGCTAACTCAGGTGGAACAACTAAAGCTATCTCTGCTGCAGTGCATGATGTTAGTGAATCTGCTACTGTTCCTATCGTAGGAGCTAAGTCATTAGGAGCAGGAGAGGCTCTTCAGTTCAACCAAGGTCGTATGGTTATGGATGAGTTCGACTATGTTACTGCTACTCCTGAAGCAGGAGCTACTATGAGTTGTATCTTTACAGTAGAGATTGTACAATCCACAGCCTATCAGAACGGAAGCTAATCATGCCACTGAAATCAGGTACATCACAAAAGACTATCTCTACTAACATCCGTAAAGAGATGAAGTCAGGTCGACCACAGAAACAGGCAATTGCAATAGCCCTATCAAAAGCAGGTAAATCTAAACCACAACCCAAGAAAAGGAAATAATATGCCAATGGTCAAGGACAAGAAGTTCCCTTACACAGCTAAGGGTAAGAAAGAAGCTAAGTCGTATGCTAAGAAAACAGGAGCTAAGATGACTACTCCTAAAGCTAAACCAGCTAAGAAGATGGGTATGAGTCGTGGCTACTAAGCCTGGTTTATATTCTAACATCGCAGCCAAGAAAGCCCGTATCAAGGCTGGCTCTGGTGAGAAGATGCGTAAGGTAGGTAGCAAAGGTGCTCCTAGTGCTAAAGACTTTAAGGATGCTGCTAAGACAGCTAAGAAGAAATGAAGAAAGACAGTAAGCTAGAACGGGTAGGTGTTAGTGGCTATAACAAGCCTAAGAAGACACCTAACCACCCTACTAAATCCCATGTGGTAGTGGCTAAATCTGGAGACCAGACCAAGACTATTCGCTTTGGACAGCAGGGTGTATCAGGTGCAGGAGCTGCTCCTAAGACCCCAGGAGAGAAGGCTCGTCAGAAGAGCTTCAAAGCTAGGCATGCAGCTAATATAGCCAAGGGTAAGATGAGTGCAGCATACTGGGCTGACAAGGTTAAGTGGTAAATAATGCTTGACTTTTATAATAAATTGTGATATAATATAGGTTATGGCTACCCAAAAAGAATACGACCCTTATAAACAACTGGATTCTCAGAAAAGAGCAAACAAAGCCTATCAATCTAAGACAGAATATAAAGCAATAAAGAACTACTTAGGTACTCCTAAAGGAAAAGAAGCTGGTAAAAGGTCTAAACTAAAAACAAAATATGGCATAACTCTTGAGGAATATAAAGAGAAGTTGCTTAAACAGCAACACAAATGTAGCATATGCGGGATAGATGAAGCTGAAGAAACTAGTAGTTTATGTGTAGATCATGACCATGCAACAGGTAAAGTCCGTGATTTACTGTGTTCCAAATGTAATGTAGGTTTAGGAATGTTCAAAGAAAATATTGAAACACTAGCTTCTGCTATTAGCTATCTTAATAAACATAGAGAAAATAAATGAACTACATCCAGCTTGTAAATTCTGTATTGCGTAGACTACGAGAGACTGAGGTTTCTTCTGTAGCAGATAATGCTTACTCTAAGCTTATCGGTGAGTTCGTTAACGATGCTAAGCGTCAGGTTGAGGATGCTTATCCTTGGAATGCCTTATCAGAAACCCTCACTGCAGTAACTGCTGACACTATCTTTAACTATGTTCTTGTTGGTTCTGGACAACGGTTTAGGGTTATTGATGTCCTAAATGATACCAGCAATTCTATCGTTCAAAATGCCACTACTCGGTGGATGAATGATCAGTTCCTCCTCACTTCAGTACAGAAGGGTTCTCCTGCGTACTACAACTTCAACGGTACAAACTCCAACGGTGATACACAAGTAGACTTATTCCCTGTTCCTAATGGGGTTTATGATATTCGTTTCAACGTAATCAAACCACAAGTAGCTCTAGCTGCTGATGCTGATGTTCTCTTAGTTCCTTCTGAGCCTGTCATCTTTAATGCTACTGCAAGGGCTATCGCAGAGCGTGGTGAAGATGGTGGTGTCTTAGCTGGTGAAATGGCATTCATTTACAACCAGTCCTTAGCTGATGCGATTGCTATTGAGTCGGGTCGTTATATCGAAGAATCTGCTTGGATGGCTTATTAATGGCTGAAGCTCTATCAACTGGATCGATTGCAGCCCCTGGCTTCTTAGGGTTAAACACTCAAGATAGTTCTATTCAGTTAGACAGTGGGTTTGCATTAGAGGCTAATAACTGCGTAATCGATCGCTACGGTCGTATCGGTGCTCGTAAGGGGTGGACTACAGTCAACTCTACTGCAGCGTCTACAGGCTCGTTTAGGGCTATCTATGAGCTTATTAAGGATGATGGTACTGTTGTTATCTCTGCAGCCAACAACAAGATCTACACTGGAACTACTACCTTAACAGAGGCTGTAGTTCGTAACAGTACAGATACAGCTAACTTAACCTACACTATTACAGACAACAACTGGCAGATCAGTGGTATGCCTTATGACACTGGAGCTACTCCTTCAGGTCACGGTATCTTGGTTCAAGAAGGACATCCTGCTTTAATCTATCATAAGCTAGGTGCTACTGCTCATGCTCATACTGGTTCATATGGCTTTCAGCGTTTAGGCGATGTAGCTACTAACCTCCCAGTAGGAAAGACTGTAACTAACTTTACTCCTAACTGTGTCATGACTGCTTATGGTCGTGTCTGGGTTGCTGACATGCAGGATGATCGTCAAACTGTATATTTTAGTGACTTACTAAACCCAGCTGAATGGAAGGTAGGTACATCAGGTTACCTTAACATCAGTGAAGTAGTTCCTAACAACGATCCTATCGTAGCTATTGCAGATCATAATGGCTTCTTAATTATCTTCTGTACTCGTCATATTGTTATCTACACTAATCCTGTAGATCCATCACAGATGACGTTGCAAGATGTAATCGTAGGTGTTGGTTGCTTGGCTAGAGATTCAGTCGCTTCTATTGGTACAGACTTATTGTTTTTATCTTCTACTGGTGTTCAGTCTTTACAGCGTGTAATCCAAGAGAAGTCATTACCATTCAGAGATATCTCTAAGAATGTACGAGATGATTTGTTGTCTTTGGTAACATCAGAGACAGCTAAGAACATCAAGGCTACTTACTTTCCTACAGATGCTTTCTATTTGTTGTCTCTTCCTAGCTCAGGCTTTACCTATTGCTTTGATACTAGAGGTATGCTGCAGAATGGAGCAGCTAGAACTACTGTATGGAAACAGATTAACCCTACAGCCTTCTGCTTAACACAGAACAGAGAGCTATTGATTGGACAGCCTGGATATATAGGTAAATACAATCTTTATGAAGACAATGGTGCTAAGTACCGTATGTCATACTTTACTAACTACTTTGACTTTGGTTCTGCTACTACGAATAAGATTCTAAAGCGTATCAATGTAACAGCTATTGGTGGCTCTAATCAGCCTATCGCTATTAAGTGGGGTTATGACTATACTCGTAACTACTTCTCTCGTGGTATTGTACTGCAGCGTGTAGAGGTGTGGGAATACGGTACAGCAGAATACAACATAGCTACATACACTAACGGTATTGCTTTGGATATTGCTAACATTCCAGCATCAGGTTCTGGTACTGTTCTTCAGTTAGGCTTTGAGTCTGACATCGATGGTACTCCTCTTTCAATTCAGAAGATAGACTTCTTCCTTAAACAAGGTAAAACACTATGAGTAATTACACCAAAGCAACTAACTTTGCTACTAAGGATACACTCCCTACAGGCGATTCAAATAAAATTGTTAAGGGTACAGAGATAGATAACGAGTTTAATTCTATCTCTGGTGCTATTAGCTCTAAAGCAGACATTGCATCTCCTACATTCACAGGTACTCCTGCTGCACCTACAGCTACTGCTGGTTCTAACACTACTCAGCTGGCTAATACTGCTTATGTAAGGGCTGAGATTACAGCACTATCATTAGGTAACATGTCTACTCAGGCTAAAAGTGCAGTAGATATTACTGGTGGCACTATCGTAGGTATTACTGACATAACTGTAGCTGATGGCGGTACAGGTCGTTCTACTTTAACTTCAAATGCTTTGCTAGTTGGTAATGGTACTTCAGGTATTAACTCTATATCTCCTGGGACTAGCGGTACTGTACTAGCATCTAATGGAACTGCTTGGGCAGCTACAACTATTAAAGGATTAGGATTAGGCGGGGAAGTCTGGAATAACGTAACTGGTTCTAGAGCTGCAAGTACTACATATACTAACTCTAGAAGCTATCCAATTATGTTTGCAGTATCTGCTTTAAAAGACTCTGCTAGTAATACCCAAGGTTCGCTTGAAATGGTTGTTAACGGAGCAACTATTACTCGAGTTCAATCCCGTGTTGGAAACAATATAGACCACAACACAGTTGTTTTGTCATCAACTGTGATTGTTCCTCCAGGGCAAACCTATAGTGCTACTCTTAATGGTACTACTTATTTAGAACTATGGAATGAACTGTATTAATGGTTAAAGTACCTGTAGTAAATCGTAGAGACTATACGATGTATCTCGAACTCTACAGTAACATGCTTTGGTTTCATACAGATGTATTTAAGTGGACACCAGAAGTAAAGAAAGAATACCTTAAAGATTTAGATGTATTACAGAATTTAGTAACAGTACCCTTAGTAGCACTAGTAGAAGAAACAGACAGTAAGTTAGCTAAGTTTGGATTATCTACAGGTTGGACTAAGTTTAATAAATTAACATTGAATGATACGAAATATGATGTATACACTAGGAGCAAATAATGGGTAAGGCAGTCAGTAGTATTGCAAATATATTCACAGGAGCTGACAGCACTAAAGCTGCTGGTGAACAGGCTGCAGCACAGCAACGAGCTGCTGCTCAAGGAGCTGCATTCAGACCAGTAGGAATGACTACTCGGTTTGGTTCATCTCAGTTCACTCGTACAACTGATCCTGCTACAGGTCTTCCTTATATCTCTTCTGCAGGATATACTGCTGCTCCTGAGTTAGAGGCTCTACAGAACCAACTGTTTGGTAACTTTGCTGGTGGTGCTGACTTTGCTCAGCAACAAGCAACACAGTTTGGTGCTCTATCTCCTGCTGCTCAGAGAGCGTTTGAATTAGGAGGACAGTACATGGCTGCTTCTCCTGAACAAGCTGCTCAGGACTTCATGCGCACACAGCAAGCTATCTTAGCCCCTAGTCGTGAACAACAATATGGTGCTCTTCAGAACAGATTGTTTCAGACTGGTCGTGGTGGATTAGCTACTGGCGGTACTGTGGCTGGTAACATGCAACAGGCTAACCCTGAGTTAGCTGCATACTACAATGCGATTGCTAACCAAGACTTAGCATTAGCTGGTCAAGCAGAACAAGCTGCACAGCAGCGTATTGGTTTTGGTACTAGCTTGTTTGGTACAGGTGCTGGATTCCTTGGTACTCAAGCACAAGGAACAGCTGCTGCATACAGCCCACTACAAACTCAGTTAGGTTTATCTGGTCAAGTAGAGAACATGGCTCAGATGCCGTATCAGTTAGGTATTCAGTTAGGACAAGCACAACAACCTGGTCAACAAGTTGGTGTACAAGCTCTTACACAAGCTGCTCAGACTCAATATGGTGCTACTCAGGCTGCTAACGCTGCTAATGCTCAGTTCTGGGGTGGTTTAATCAGTGGTGGTGCTACAGCATACGCTGGTAGAAAACCTTAATAAGGAAATATTATGGCTATTGCTCCAAGTTTTACTACAGGTTTACTAGGATACGATCCTTTAGAACAACAGCGTCAACAACAGAAGATGTGGGCTGGTATGTACGGTCAAGCTTCGTCTCCTTATGAGAAGATTGGTATCGGTATTGGTCAATTAGGAGGTGCTTTGATTGGCGGTCTAATGGGTGACAGCCCTCAGCAGAAGAAAGAGAAAGCTGTAGCAGAAATTAAACAGCAAGCTGATTCACAGTTTACTCCTGGTAGTCCTGAGTACTTCCGCTTTGTAGCTGAGAACTTACCTGCAGAGTATGCTGACTCACGAGCCTATGCTGCACAAGAAGCAATGAAAGCTGAAACAGCTGCTCAGAAGATGTACTTAGACAGAGTTAAAACAGTTACTGAGAACCCAGCACAAATGGGTATTGTTTCTGCTCCTATCTCTGCTCAGATTCAGTCTCAGATTGCTAAGATGTCTGTTGGTGGACAACCACTAAATGAGAAACAGATTGCTGAATTACAGGCTTCTCCTCAGTATCAACAACTAGTAGGATTAACATCTGCTCAACAAGCTGGTGTAACTAAACAAGCCCCTGTAATCGGTGAGCGAGTTAATCAAGCACTGTATGAAGACGCACTTCGTCGTGCTGGTGGAGATCCTATTAAAGCTGCTCAAATCTATGATGCTGAAGAGCAAGCTAAGAAGAAGGGTGTTGCTGCTGCTGGTGTAGCTCCTGCTCCTGGTAATGTTCCTTTGACTGTATTAAAACAAGCTCAAGATATTGTTAATGAATACACTTCAAAACCTAAATTAGCTTTAGATAACATTGGTCGTATTGCTGTTATTGGAGAACAGGTTAAAAAGAATCCTACTGTGCTTCCTCAGTTTAGACGTGAGTTAGTTAAGCTTGCTGGAGACAGTCAGATTGGTCAGAATGAAGTTAAAGCTATCCTTGGTTCTGAAGGTTTTGCTTCTGATGTTATTAATGGTGTTAATAACTTTTTAGAAGGTAAGCCAACTAATGTTAAAATTGATAATGTTCTTGCAGGTGTTAAAGCACTAGAAGTGTATACAGCAAAACAATACGATACAGGTAGACAGAAAGCTAAAACTGTTTTAGATCAAGGCAATATTGCTCCTGAAACACGAGATGCTATTCTTCCTCCTGCTTATCGGATGCCTATACCAGCCCCAAAAGTTGGAACAGTAAAAGGTGGATTTAAATTTAAAGGTGGAAATCCTGCAGATGAAAAGAACTGGGAGGCAGTTAAGTAATGGCTAATCCATGGGAAGAGTATCAAGCAGCACCTGCACGAACAGGTACTGTATCGGTAGAGCCTTGGACAGAGTACCAAGGACAAGTAGTTGAGCAACCTACTCGTGAAGACAAGATCAGTAACTTTCAGTACATTGCTAATCAAGCTAAACTAGGTCTTACAGACAGTCTTGTCTTAGGCGAAGCTATCATTGATACCTTTGCTATTGATCCTTTTGCTAACTTAGTTGGCAGAGGTGAGAAGGGCGGCATTGTTGAGCGATTCGGTAAGAATGTAAAGCGTCTACAAAAAGCTGCTGCTACAGTTACTGGTGCTGAGGCAGAAATGCCTCCTCCTAATGCTGTTGCTGAGATCGTAGGTAGCGGTACTCGTATGCTTACAGATCCTTTAGGATACTTGGGCAGTGGTGCTCTTAAAGCAGGTTCTTCTGTTGTAGAACGGGTTGCTCCTGTAGTTGGAAGAGCTACTGGTTTATTTAGTATTGGTGCTTCAGCTGGTGGTGGTGGTGTTGTAGGTCAAGAAGCAGAGAAAGCACTCACTGGAGAAGATACAGGGACTGGTAAGGCTATCGGTCAAGTGGCTGGTATTGCTACAGGTATTGCTCCTGCTGCAGCTATCGAGACAAGCATTAGTACTTTGTCTAACTTTGCAAAGCAGCTTAAAGACAAGTACAGCATGGTTAAAGCAGATCCTGACGCAGCTAGTCAAGCCTATGCTTCTGGAGCAGCTAAGCGTCTATTAGACATCATAGCTAAGAGCACACCAAGCCAGAACATTGATGCTATCATGAATGAGTTCAAGCGTGTTGGTCAAGTAGTTGGTACAGGTGATGTTCCTTTACTTGTAGCCATGAGTGATAACCCAATTGTTCAAACAGAAGTAACTCGTTTAGTTAAGTCTAATCCTGGTGTACGTCAAGAGATTGACAGAGAGTTAAACACATTCTTACAGAACGTAGATCAAAAGAGTACTGATCTGTTTGGTAATCGTTACACACCTATTACAGGTGCTAAGACTCCCTTAACAACTCAAATCAACAAGAACATTAAGCTTCGTCAAGCAGTAGACGAGAAGCTTGATGATTTGACTACTCGTTTTCCTGAGCCTGACAATGTTAAGTTAGGTCTAGATACTCAAAGACTGGTTGACATACGGGCTGCTGCTGCTAAAGCAGAGATGCAACCAATGTATGATGCTCTTAAAGACGGTGCTAAGAAAGCAGGTGCTACGCTGCCTGATGTAGGTGTTCGTGATATCCATAGCTTTGTAGTAGCAAACAACATGCAAGATATCTTTGGTCGTCGTACTCGTCTAGATAATCTCATCACTAAGAACTTTGCTCCTCAGAATGGAGAATACTTTCCTGTTAACTTTGATACAGTTATCTCCTTAAAAGAAGAGATTAATCGTGTTCAGCGTTCTGTTAAGATGGACGAAGTAGCTAAGATGCGTCTTAATGAACTAGAGGATGTAGTTGATGCAGCTAGAGAGAAAATTCCTGGCAATTGGAATCAAGCTCTAATAAATGCTGATAAGCAGTACTACGAGAAGATTGGTGTTCCATTTGGCGCACAAGGGATTAAAGACATTGGCTCTAGAAAGTATACAGAGCAAGTAGCTCCTCAGATTGTTAAGAATGCTGATAGTCTCCGTCAATTCTTAAAAGCTGGTGGAGATGAAGGTGTTACTATTGCTGACAATGCCATCATGTCTGAAGTGTACAAGCGGGTAATCAAGAATGATGCTGTAGATCCACGAGCACTAGCTAAGTATATCAAAGATAAGTCTGCTGTTATTGATCAGATCCCAGGTATGCGTGAGAAGTTACAAGCCACTCTATTTGATGATAGCACTCTTAAGCTTACTCGTAAGGACTTAGATGATAAGGTTGCCTTAGCTGAGAAACAAGTAGCTGATAACTTTGTTTTAAGTGTTAAGGATTCAGATGGTATTGCTGTCCCTAATTACTCTGAACTAGCTAGTCGCTTATTCACTGATCCACGATTCTTTGGTAAGATTACTAAAGACTTGTCTCAGTTGGATAAGAAGACCTCTGCAGCAGTGATGCGTAACATCCAAGCTGAGGTAGTAGAGAAGGCTCGTAACAGTACTGACGGCGGTGTAGGCTTCTTAACCAGTCCTAAGAACAAGGCTGTTATTGACAAGGTGTTTGGTACAGGTTATCAACAAGAAGTAAAAGATATCTTAACTATGTCTGATGCCTTGCAGAAAGCAGATATCTCTAAGATAACAGCTGCAATTAAGACAGGAGATACGGACGTACTTGGTCAGATTGTTCCTGGTTTAGATGTGCCTTATGTTGCTTCTACTTTGCGTGACCGTATCTCTAGTAACTTCCAGAAGGCTGTAAGACTGCTTAGCAGGGCTAAAACAGCTCAGTTGAGGACAGATACTGACGACGCTATAAAACAGCTCCTGCTTGATCGTAATGGCATGCAAAAGCTACAAGCAATTAAGAATACTATGGACTTTAAGCTACAGAATCCTGCTAGTTTAAAACAAGTCGTGGATGCTCTTGATTCAACCCTGCCACGTTATATGTACGGTATTGTTAAAGAGTCTACTCTTCCAGAAGCTGCTCCACAAGAGCCACAGCAGAATGTACCTTTCGGAAGCTTTGTACAATAATATTTATATTATGAAGAACTATGGCAGACCAATACGGAATAAACGAAGGAGTAAAGACTCTCACAAGTAGCTTAGATGTTGCTCGTGAGAGTGCTAAATCATTAACTAAAAGCATCGAAAATGTCCAGAAGGATGGAGCTGAGGTAGCGCAACAGAGAGCTGCTGAAAGACGTAAATCACAGCAGTATCAGGTAGACAATACAGTCATGAGAGCGTTTAAAGAATACGAGATTATCCAAGAAGTAAAGAAGATGGAAACTCGTATGAAGGCTGAAGTGATAAACAAGCATGGTGCTAAAGCCTGGGATGATATACAAGCTATCAAGCAGCGGATGCTTAAAGAAGAGATGCAAAACAAAAAGATGTTTGATGCAGATATGCAAGCAGTTAGGAGAGTACAGATATACTGTTTCTTAGCTGCCGCAGTAGTTTCTTATTTTATAGTCTGGGGAGACAAGTAATGCTAACACTAATTTCAACTGCCTTATCATTCTTAATGGGTGGTTTGCCTAAACTGATGGACTTCTTCCAGGACAAGTCTGATAAGTCTCATGAGCTAGAATTGGCTCGTATGCAGACTGAGAGAGAACTACAGATGATGGAGCGTGGCTTTATTGCTCAGGCTCGTGTAGAAGAGATTAGGACAGAGCAAGTACAGATGGAGACACAAGCTCAGGAACGCTCTGCAATGTACGCTCATGACATCGCTATAGGTCAGGGTGCTGCTCAGTGGGTTATCAACCTCAGAGCCTCTGTAAGACCTGTTGTAACCTATTTATTCGTGTTATTGTTGATAGTGGTAGACATTGCTTCTATTTGGTGGGCTTGGTCTTCTGGTGCTGCTTTTGCTGAAGCTATCCCAATGGTCTTTGATGCAGATGAGATGCAGATTCTAGCTTCTATTATTGCTTTCTGGTTTGGTACACAAGCTTTCTCTAAGAAATGAAAGTAAGTGCTAAAGCCCTTGAGGTTATCCGTCACCACGAGGGTGTCCGTACTAAGCCATATCAGTGTCCTGCTCTGTTATGGACTATTGGTGTGGGTCATGTTATCGACCCTAACCATGCTCGTGTTCCCTTAGCGGAGCGTAAAGCGTTACCTATCCCTGATGGATGGAATAGGACAATAACGATGGGAGAAGTAGATGATATTCTTAGAGATGATCTTAACCGCTTTGAGCGAGGTGTCGAGCGATACTGTCCTGTTCCTCTTACACAAGGGCAGTTCGATGCTCTTGTTAGCTTTAGCTTCAATGTGGGTCTTGGAACACTACAGCGATCAACCCTCCGTCAGAAGGTTCTTCGTGGAGACATGGAAGGTGCTGCAGAAGAACTTCTCAAGTACACGATAGGTGGTGGTAAGATTCTAAAAGGATTAGTCAATCGTCGCAATGACGAGAGAGCAATGTTCTTATCATAAAAAGACAGCCCCGATTAAAGGGCTGCCATAAAGTGCTAGTCTTTGGGATTAGCTAACATTAATCGTACTATACCTAGATCAAGAACGTAATACTTAACATCGTCTTCATCTACATATTCAAACCCAATCATAAAACCGTATATAAAGTGTAGTTCTAAAATCATATTGTACATCCTCCAGCTGTGCAGCTTAGCATTTGTGCTCCTTCGACATTATCGTCATACTCCTGGAAGTTATCCCAATCAATACCGCTAGGTTGCTGATCAAGTAGCTTCTTGTAATCCTCTTCAGTACACTCTTCATAAGGTGCTTGTCGATATGTTCCTCCATCCATTGGAAGGAAAGACACACCAGTAACCTCATCGAAGTGCTTGTACACCCATGCCCCTACTTCCATCCACTCCTTCTCTAAGACAGAGATAGTGACTGATGGCTTGTGCTCACAGTAGTGACGCTGGTAAATCAACCACAATCGCAAGTGCTCAACAGCAGTCAAGTCCTCACGAAGCAAAGCACCTTCAGCTACTGCAACAGGGAAACTAAATACTGTTGTAGACTCAGGCTTCATCACACAAGGCTCACCAATAAACCCTGACTTCAGCATGAACTGAGTTAGAGGATCTTTATTGTCAGCTCGTACACGACGAATATAATACTGACTATGCTGAGGGTGAATGCCAGATGCGGTAGAACAGAGTTGTGATACAGTTCCTTCGGGCTTAATAGCCGTAACCGCAACACTCTGATTGATTCCAATAGCAGCAGCAAATTCAGCATTAGTAGCAACAGCAGCATCTCGTAGTTTCTCCAATAGTCCTGGTAATTCCTTATCATCTGGGTCATTCAGTAAAGCATTGTCCAAGATACCTGTCATCGACACACCTAAGAGTGCTTCTTCTTCAGTGTTCTTCTGCCATATCTTACGAAGGTAAGGGAAGTTAGTTAACGATGCTTGGAATGTACCCAAGATAGTAGCTAAACGAACCTTGTTCAAGATATCCTCGAAGGTGTCTGTACTGCGGATAATACAAGAAGACAGGTTACAGAACTGATACGGACGCAGGATAATCTCTGAGCACGGATTAGTACCAAACTCATAGCTTGCATCACGACGACCATTCTTAGCAGCTTGCTGTTGACTGGCTTCACGATTAAAGATACCACGCTCGCCAGAGTGTGACTCATAAATGCTTGTCCACTCACGCATGAACTGACCAATTGCAGGTGTCTCTTCATATGTAGCTGAGTTGTTAGCTAATGCTCGTTGACCTTGTCCATCCCACCAGTTACCTGCCTTAGCATGTGCCATCTTGTCGTCTGTCAAATCAGACAAGCTGATCATAGCGGAACGACGCACTCCTCCCACCACAACAACTTCCCCGATCTTGCATAGAATGTCATGACACTCCAGCGAACTGAGCTTTCGTCCAGCTGCTGTCTTAAACTTACTAATAACAAACTTGAAGAGGTCTTCCAGTGGCTGTGCTCCAGATGCTCTGCCGCCAAAAGTCTTAAGCCTAGCCCCTGCAGGTCGGACTTTCGACACGTCATACTTTGGAATCTCGCCAGAGTATAGAAGAGCGATGAGTTGTCGAAGTGATTTCGCCCACCCTTCTTTACTATCCGACACCATAATAGAAGTCTGACTAGCAAACAACTGGTCTGGTACTTCAGGTAACTTAGTAACATATTGCTGCTCCACAGAGAATCCAACACCAGTACCACACAACAGGATATACATCGCCTCATCGAATGCTTTAGGATCATCGATAGGAAGATAGCTACAGTTGAATGCTGCTACATTCTGACGCTCTAATGCATTACCAGCAGTCATCACTGCTCTCATAGAAGGCACTACATCCAGGTGTGTTACTGCATCTTGCAGCTCTTTACGCAGCTCAGGAGTCAGCGTATAGTTCTGCTTAGTAGCTAAGTGCTTCTCCATGAAATCGAAGTAACGTGCTACAGTTTCACCCCAATGCTCACGACGATTTTTATCATCGAGAAACCGTGAGTAACGGCTCTTGGCAATGAAGGTATTGTAAGGTGTCATTTGATATTTGTTGGTCATTCAGTCTCTTCCCAGTCTACCTCTTTGCAGAGGCTCTCATAATTGTTTTCAATGTTATCGCTAAAACTATCGACAAGCTCTTCTGAAGATATGTTTAATAACTCCAGAAGAGATACCTCATCTAAACGCTTTAGTCGCTCTTTTAACTCAGGCACTGTCAGCGTTAACACAGTTTACTTCTTCTTCTTAGGTGCAATCTTAGCTGCCTTAACAGGCTTAGCAGCTGCAGCTTCTACCTTAGATCGTGCTCGATACTTAGCGATAGCGTCCTGTGCTTTGGATACTGCAGTAGCTAACTCATTCAAGAAGGCATCAGCGTTCTTATCGTAGTCTGTTACCCACAAGTACACATAATCTCGTGCTCCACCGCTGACTGTTACGTTAACTTCCCAGTTATCGTGATCCCAATAGTTTCCCTGTAAATTTACAAACTGATTGTCTTCAGGGAAAAACTTACTATGTGCTACCTTCTCTTTTGCTTTACGCATCTGTAACTCCTGTATTAATTGTTTAAGACTACCTCTGATTGGTGATGTTTCACTCATATATTATACTCCTATTTACTACTATTGTCAATCATTCGTTGTAGATACCACTGAGCTTTCTTCAGATCCTCTACTCCGTTCTTGTGCTTCCATCGCCACAGATACTTGATTGCATTGCCAGTACACATTGCTTCCATTCCTTGTAGGTCTTTCACCACTTGTGCAATAGCATCGATACACTCGATAGATCCTTGGGTATAATGACTAGGTGAGTTAACCATGTCTTCCTTATCATCTGCAAAGTCCATCTGTACTAATCCCCTAAAGTAATTCTCAAGAGTAAACTCTGGTTCATGTCGTTCACCGTATGGCTCAGGCATTGCTATCATAGATACCTCTTCTTAAGAAAGTCAAGAGACACAAACATCTCATCGAAACAACCATCTTTCACCTCATGCAACACTACGATACCTCTCCAGTAGTGATTACCTTGAGCACCCATGTAATCCTCATCATGCTCGTAGCAGCTACCAGCTATAATAGCCGTAAGCGTCTTGCCATCTGCTCTAATAGCGTAAGCAACTTGTCTACCTTGCTGGTGACCCACAACACACGACTGGTGTTTCTTGGAGATGATGGCTGCAGCTGATCCAACAGGACGGTTAAGAGCACCAGCAGTGACATAATGGGCATAAAGAACACCATCAATAATAACAGGCTGCTCAAACGGTAGAACATCCCAACCAGCTTTCTCATATCCTAAGTCCTCTAAAGAGATAGTCCCATCTAGCATTGAATCGTTCTCTATGGCACGATTGATACGATGCTCATGGTTACCTATAGTCAACACCATGCGTGGCTTGTAGACCTTCTCCTTGTTCCTACGCTGCCTGTCTTGCAGTTGACGTAGTGGCTTTAAGAGGACGTCCATTGCACTATGAACTGCTTCAACATCATGCTTATATCGTCTACCTTCAAAGGACTTCTTACCCTTGTCGTAGCTAGATAAGCTTGGCATGTCCGCAAAGTCTCCAATATTAACAATAACATCAGGACGCTTCTTAACAATGTAGTTGCCAACTGCTTTCAAGAAAGTGAAGTCTTGCCCTGGCTTTACCTGTACATCGGGTATCACTAAGTGTGTCGGCATTATTCATCCTCTGGATCTAGCGGATTATGATAATTCTCTTTTGCTTTACCAATTGGATAACCATATACAAGTGACAACAGTCTGTCAAAGTGTTCCTGTAAGGTATCATAACGAGTACCGTCAGGTAGATTCATATCAATCGATGCAGCTGAATGATCAGGTGCGCCTTCGTATTCTACTAAGTGTACAATTAGTTTCATAGTTCATTCCATTTCTTATCTTTCCAGAAGTAGACTTTATTGTCTGCTCCTAATCCCAATACGGTAAAGTTATCTTGACCTCCGATAACATTCCACTCTTTGATTATCACTGGTTGTTTCTTTGTAGCCATTTACTTTCCTTTAACTAAAAGTAGAACATCTACCTGGTGCTTCAGATCGTTTAGTTTCTGTAGCATATCCAAGAAGTGTTCAGCATCGACTAAGGCTAGTGGCTTACTGTTATTCTGTTTCAAGATAACGAGTGGCTCTACTAGTCCATGTGTCTTTGCTTGTTCGTAATCCTTAAACACTGCAACAGCTTTGCGATTCTTGCATTCAATCGTGTAGCTGACCAGCGACCTAGCGAGAGGACTAAGTTGAACATCCTCTCCACCCGCTCCCATGCTCGTTGACCTGCAATCATCGGGACTCAGCACTGGAAAGCGCAGTA
>Ga0247723_1000813_pt1 | contig 19951 bp, 42 predicted proteins | sample MSEWelMarce5H_FC_FD_189079 | JGI IMG/M metagenome (GOLD analysis project Ga0247723, IMG submission 189079) | Subsurface sediment microbial communities from gas well in West Virginia, United States - MSEEL Well Study Marcellus 5H_FC | ecosystem: Environmental > Terrestrial > Deep subsurface >... | reverse complement strand
ACGACTGCTAAGATAGAATGGAATGGCTCGACAGAGCAGATGTACTTCTATGATGGTTGCACTTTTGTTGGAGAGAATTTTAAAACTATTGCGACATATGCCAATGGTGATCCAATGGCAATCATTCAAGGAAGAGTAGGATTAATAGGATGTCATCCTGAAGCACCAAAGTATTGGTATGAGAAACCATGGCAATACATAGAGAAACATTGGAACGATGGACGACACAGTGAGTTATTGTTAGATTTTGTAAACGAGTTATGCCCAGATGGTGGAATTGGTAGACACGCTGGTCTTAGAAGCCAGTCTTCGGGTGAGAGTTCGAGTCTCTCTCTGGGCACCATACAAGGAGAACAGATTGCGTAATCTGAAAGGTAAGCGTATCAAAGAATTCGGTAGTACAGTAGTTGTTGAAGATGGTAAGTTTGAAAAAGCAATAAGACAATTCAAGAAGAAAGTAGAAGATAGTGGATTGTTGATGTTGTTGCGAGAAAAACAAGCATATATTAAACCAACAACAAAAAGAAAAGTGGCAAAGAATGCAGCTAAGAAAAGATGGAAAAAGAAATTAGCACTGCAATCAATGCCTGAGAAATTATATTAATGAAGATATGTCCTAAGTGTGGAGTTAATCATAACAAGAATGGAACTCATTGTTCCAGAAAATGTTCTAACTCACGCACTTGGACAGATGAAGATAAAAAGAAAAAGAGTATTGCCAATAAAAAATATTTTCAGAATAATCCGCATCCAACAAAAGGTAAACCTGGATGGAAACACTCTGATGAAATGAAAGAATTGAAAAGGCAATTGTCTCTTAAGGAATGGGATACAAGAGGTAGAAGAACGATAGAAGAAAAAGCACTACAGAATAAAATAAATGTGCATAACTATCGAGCAAGAAAATTGCAAGCGACATGTCCAACTGCTGATTTGAAATTGATTAAAAGAATTATGGAAGCATGTCCAGATGGTTATGATGTGGACCATATTGTTTCTATGAGTAATGGTGGACCACACCATGAAGATAATCTGCAGTATTTACCATCTTCAGAAAATAGAAGAAAGAGTAATAAAGATGTTTATGATGAAAGTCTTGTCATTCGTTGGCAAGATGTATTGAAAGAAGGTTAGTTTATATTCCGAGAAACCCGAGCAAGGTGCATGGGCGTGACTGTTAATCACTGGTTAGAAGAGTTCGATCCTCTTACTCGGAGCCAAAGTTTTGGGGGATTCATATACTGGGTATTATGCCTGCCTTGCACGTAGGTCAAAAGAGTTCGATTCTCTTATCCTCCACCAGATAAGTAGTTGATACGCTCTGTTAGTTAAATGGTATAACAGTTGATTAGTAATCATCAATTGGGAGTTCGATTCTCTCACGGAGCACCAAATTATAGGAGATCATATGAGTGTGCATGTAATAAAATATTATCGTGGTAACAGTTGTGTATCGCAATTTATCGGTGATGACGAGACAATGGCAAATGCATTGTTTCATATGAATTTTTATTCATTTCTGCCTGTAGACTTTGCGATGACAAAAACAAACGCAGAACATAAAGAGTATGCACTACGATTTGTTTCAGGTGGTTACTCTTGGGTGGAAGTACAATTGAATAATCCGCTAAAGGAATTGACAAATGAGTGATGGTGGCAAAGGTAGTAAAGCAAGACCATTTAGTGTAGCACAAGATGAATATGAGAAACGATGGGATGCAATTTTCCAACGAGACGATGTTGTGAGTAAGTCAGAAGCAAAAAGAATAGCCACTATGGAATTGGCTAATGAAGAGGTAGAAGATAAAGAGTAATATCTCGATAGTGTAATGGCAGCACACTAGTCTCCAAAACTATTAGTCGGGGTTCGAGTCCCTGTCGGGATGCCAAGTGCGGGGTTAGTTTAATGGTAAAACTGTAGATTTCCAATCTTCCGTTGAGAGTTCGATTCTCTCACTCCGCTCCAATTAAGATAGAGGTAATCATGCGTAAAGATATTGACATCGATGAAGTAAAAAATTTCATTATGGCACAGAGTCCTGAATCAAAGATTTATATCGGTGGTGACTCTGAACGATTTAATATCGGAAATGAATTCTACGCTGATTACATCTTAGTAATTGTTGTTCATATCAATGGTAATAATGGTTGTAAAATCTTCGGTGAAGTGTCTCGTGAGAGATGCTACGACCAGAAGAAAGATAAACCAAGAATGCGATTGATGAATGAAGTTTATAAGATTGCAGATCTATACCTAAAACTGCATGATGTTCTGGAGGACAGAGAAGTCCAAGTGCATCTGGATATCAACCCAGACGAAATGCATGGATCATCATGTGTAATCAACGAAGCAGTTGGTTACATTAAAGGTATGTGCAATGTGGTTCCATTCGTGAAGCCAAACGCATTTGCAGCATCATACGCTGCAGACAGATATAAGTCTTACATGCGTGCAGCATAATTTGACATGTAGTGTATTTTATTGTATAATAAGTAGTAAGAGTGCAGGATTAATTCAGTGGTAGAATGTCTGCTTGCCAAGCAGAATGCCATCGGTTCGAACCCGATATCCTGCTCCAACATGGAGATAATATGACAGATAAAGTTGAACCAATTTCGTTTAAAGAGCAGTGGGAAGCAAAGAAACTTCTAAAACGAACAAAGAAGAAAGCCAAGAAAGATTTGCTCAATCGTGGACATTCTCCCAGAGAAGCCAGTGGTATGATTAAGCAAGCACTCAAGAATATTCAATCCAATAAGCCAATCAAACGTGCTGCTGGACGAGGTGGATAAAAAGTTTTATAAATAGATGTGAAACATTAAAAAGGGAAAACTAATGAATCTTGCAATCGAACTCTCGACTATCGGGGGGGTATGTCTTGAGTCGCTAAGCGACAGCATTAGTACATTCATTTTAAACGAAACCCTAGTTGGCTAACGCTGACTAGGGTTTTTCACATTCTAAAAGGGAAAAAATATGGCTGGTAGTTCAACAATATTAGGCGAAAAGTTTATTGGTCTTCCATCTGGCACAACAGCAAATAGACCTGCTAGTCCAGAAGCTGGATATACATGGTATAATACAACACTTGGTGTTGTAGAATCGTATCATGGGACTTCAGGTTGGATTGCATTATCCAATGTATTTCAAGCAGAGGGTGGCACTGTCACTACTGCAGGATCATTTAAATATCATACTTTTACATCGTCTGGATCATTTATAGTGCAATCTGGTACATCATCAGTTGATTATTTAATTGTTGGTGGCGGTGGATCTTGTCGTGCTGGCTCTCATGCTACTGGTTCAGGTGGTGGAGGCGCAGGTGGATATATCGATGGTACAACTAGCGTATTAACAGGGACATATACAATAACAGTTGGTGCTGGTGGTGCAGGTGCTTCTGGTCCTGGTGGTGGTACTAGTGGAGAAAATAGCGTCGCATTTGGTACAACTGCTATTGGTGGTGGGCGTGGTGCTGCTTATTCAGGACATTCTGCAGCCTCTGGTGGATCAGGTGGTGGTGGTGGGTACAATGGTTCTGACAATGGTGCTGGAACTGCTGGACAGGGCAATGCAGGTGGCACTGGTCTAGGCGGAACCGACCGAGTGGGTGGTGGTGGTGGTGGTGCTAATGGTAGTGGCGGTAATGCTGCTGGTTCTAGTAGTTCTTCTGTGGCTGGTAATGGTGGTCCAGGGTTAAATTGGAAATCACTTGGAACATTTTATGCTGGTGGTGGCGGAGGTGGTGCTGCACCATGGACAGAAGGTGGAAAAACTGCTGGAACTGGTGGAGCTGGTGGTGGAGGTAATGGTGCAAGGGCAACTTTTCAAACCATGCTTGCTGGACAAGCTGGAACTGCAAATAGAGGTGGTGGTGCTGGTGGTTCTTCAGTAAATGGTCCAGATTCATCCAATGACAATCAGGCTGGAGCAAATGGTGGTTCTGGTATCGTTATTATTCGTTACGCTATCTAAGGAGAAAATATGGCACATTACGCAAAAGTATTAAATGGTTTAGTGACACAGGTGATTGTGGCAGAACCAGAGTTTTTTGATACATTTATTGACTCAAGTCCAGGTGAGTGGATTCAGACGAGTTATAATACATCATGTGGAGTTCATAAACTAGGTGGTACTCCACTTCGTGGTAACTTTGCTGGAACAGGTTTTAGTTACAATAGAGAACTCGATGCATTTATTCCGCCAAAACCATACGCATCTTGGATACTCAATGAAGAAACATTTTCATGGAATGCACCAACTCCATATCCACAAGATAATAAAAGATACAACTGGAATGAAGACACTCTATCTTGGGTAGAGATACAAGAATCTTAATCAGCGATCCCCTTTGCTGATTGAGTGCCAAGCGATCCCCTTTGCTTGGTTCCCAGAGTTTAATCCCCTTAATCTCTGGACTGAGTGCCACCTTCGGGTGGCATTCTTTTTTGTCTTGCATTTAATTCTGGAGTATAATGGTGTATAAATAGATGTGAATCACCGAAAAGATGTGAAAAGGGAATAGGTGAAGATTCAACTTATAGGATTGTTAAGATTATGTTAAATAAATTCGGAAAAATTGCAATGGAACTCCCGACCTTCGGGGGGGGTATGTCCTAATCTAGTAGATAATCTAGCAGTCCAAACTCACGGATCCGCAGATGGCTTTATGCTGTCTGCGGATTTTTTCATTTCTCTTTTCATGGAGTAAGGATATGCCGATTACATTAGGCGATACAAGTATAACTGGTTTGGGAGTTGGTGGGCTTCCAGCAGGAACAGTCAATTCCACCACATTAGCAACCTCTGCTGTCACTCGTGAAAAACTTGCTGGTTCAGGCGCAATTGTTCAAAGGCAAGGTTACACCTCTGGTTATGGCTCTGGAGCAAGACTTTCGCACTCATCAACATCTTGGGCTACAGTACCTATTAGCGGTACTAGCTACGATGGACCTCGGGATATTATTACTCCTAACGCTACCGTATTCCGATTTGATAAGCTGCGCAACGATACACAACTTCGTATTCATGTAGCTGGGTTTCCTTGGTATATGCCTGCAGGCACTGCTGGTTTTGGTATGCGGATTAGATATTACGCTGGTTCTGGGGCAATTAGTGATGGAGCTAATTACAATGTACTTGAAAAACTATCAGACGGTATAGCTCACGGATGGGGCTTTGGTGGTTATGGCGGTAACGCTGGAGTTGTTAACTATATGATTGATACTGCCCATAGCAGCGCACCATCATTTTTTACAACCCGCACAGGAGCACAGTATTTTTTCTTTGAGGTATACGCTTGGTCAGCTACAACCTTGTTATTTCTTGATTACGATGGTACATATCCCAAGTACGGTTCTTGGACTGTTGAGGAGTACATTGTATGAGAAACCCATCTATTATTGACGCAATTAATCGCCTGCGCCCAAATGCTCAGTGGACATTTGCAGGCGACTTTACCTATGCTTGTTTAGAATGGAAAGACGAGAATAGTACTAAACCAACTGAAGCAGAAGTTGTTGCGACTATTACTGTTGTAGAAGCTGAATACGATCGCAATGAGTATCAGCGTTTAAGAGCACCAGAATATCCACCAATCGGTGATCAATTAGATGCGCTATGGAAGGGTGGAGAACATGCACAAGAGATGTTGGCAAAGGTTCAAGCTGTGAAGTCAAAGTATCCTAAGCCAGAATAAGACTTAGGGTTACAGGTTATTCCCTTATCCTGTAACCCCAAGAATGCCAGAGCGTAATCCCCTTTATCTCTGGCGATGCTAGAAGGTTATTCCCTTTCCAACTAGCACCACCCACTTGGCAATGTGGACTAAGGCACTCGCAAGAGTGCCTTTTTTATTTAGGTATTTAAACTTGTCTTGCAATCTCACTCGATGTATAATAAATACCATAAAGGAGCAAATTGTGATAATTCTTTCTTGCGGACATCGAGAAGATAACTTTGATAAACATTACAGCATCATGACCAAAGAATGGTCGAGAGAAAACACAAAGGCAATCGGTTATAAGACTGTTTGCCTTTATTGTTATGATCAACATGAAAAACATGGTGAATTGCTCTATACAGATGCTGAAGCAATGGAGTGGTTAAAATGAGTTGTATAGATTGCAATGGATTGTGTCAACAGGGCAAGTATTGTCCGCATCGTAAAACATGGGACAATCACTATCATAGAAGATACCTAACCTTAATAGAAAGCATACGAGCATGGCTACAGAAAACATTCAAACACCACTGACATACGAAGCATGGAAAGGCGATCTTGCTCCATCCTTTGATGATAAGATGATTACCAGCATGCAAAGACTGCATGGAATCGACTACAAGAAAGAGTTCGAGGAGATGCTACAGCGAGAGTATCAAGAATACCTGAGCAACTTTAATGGAAACTGGTTACTATGATTACGAAAGAGAAACTGGAGAATCACATCCAGCATCTACAAGAACAGCATAGAGCAATAGATAAAGAAATAACAGAAATGGATTGTCACTGGGATGAGTCGCCCGAGTGCCACGATCTTAAAAAGAAGCGACTTAGACTAAAAGACGAGATAGAAAAACATAAGAAGTCATTATTCATACTATCTCTAAAGGTATAAATGACATTTACAAAGTGGTTGCTGGGAATAGCGACGATTGTTCTCTTTCCCTTTACGCTGGTTATTCTAACACTCTATGCAGTTTTCATTCGAATCCCTCACTGGCTCGGTGGAATGATGTTGGAATGGTTCGATGAACTAAGAAAGAAACTCAATGAAAACAATACAAGAACAAGAGACTGAAGCCATCCTAGCGATGGGTAGAGAACTTGAAGAACTTCGAGCATGGAAAGAAAAGCATCTGCAAACATCCAAAAACATCGTGGAATTCGTTAAAAACAATCCACCATCTTACAAGACTAAAGTGGCAGAAGCACCCAAGCACATCGGCTACGAGTCTTAGTCTAGTCTCTCTTATTTCTACGGGAAACGAAAATGGAAATCTTACTCGCATCACTATCAGTCGCACTACTGGGCTACTCAGTTACAATGCCTGCAGTGGAGAATGCCAAGTACACGATAATCGTTCATAAAGAGCAGATCGTTATAATGAACAGTCAAAACGGTAAAATGATCTCCTGTGATAAACTCGAAGAATGCCAAAAGTCGATGAAGGACATACAATGAAACTTATTCGATATCGTGATGCAGGAATGAATACGTATACTTACTTCTGGAAGAATAGTGAACATCGTGTGGCATCACCATACTTTGACACTGAGAGAGAAGCACAGGAATGGTATGGAGATAAACTCTCTGCTCTTGATGATCCAAAAAGAATAGAATTCGAAGAGAAACGAAACTACGAGTGGGATGAATGGAAAGCAATAAAATGAATCAAGAACAATGGATAAAACAATATAAAGAGATGATGGAATTCTACGAGAAGCGAATAAAGCATCTGGAAGAATCACTGGAGTCTGCAATGGAGACAAACAAGAAACTAATGTCCATGGTGGTCGAAGTCCGAGAAAATCGTGATTAGTGTGAATACAAGCATCCGAGATGGCGTATAAAGAAAAAACCTGCCCAACATGCCAGACCAAGCACACCAAGCGAGGTGAATACTGTTCTCGCTCGTGTGGGAATACTCGACCAATGTCAGAGCACCAGAAGGATTCTATACGATCTGCCAAGAAAGAATGGATTCAGACTGATAAAGGCGAAGTGGCACGATGGCAGTTAAACAATCATGACGCACCTGAGCCACCACTACCACCCACTGCTCCTCGTATAGGGAATAAACAGTTCGTCCAAGATGGTGATCTCTGGGAAGAAACCTAGATGCAATATTGCAATTCTTATTTGAAATTTACTTGACATTAGTGTAGAATCACTGTGTTAGGGGTTGATAGAGAGACAGAGATCCCTAGTAAGTGTCTACTTACCTACCTATTCCCTACTACTCTGTAGGGTTATTAATCCCTGTAAAAACAACAACTTACGAGTGGAGAGAAAGTTGTTGCCTTTAATTGCGAATTCCTGTAGAATAACTGTATTGAAATTGAGAAAGAAAGAGATTATGACTACAGTATCCGCCATTGAATTCGACGCTAAATCTGGTAACTATTTTTGTAAAGTTGGTTCTAAGACCATTAAGTCTTATTCCAAACCCTATGTGGAGCGTCGTGTAAAAGCGATGGTCGGTGATGTTGAAGTTGCAATGGCTGCAGCTGTTGAGAAGTCTAATCGCTACGACATCAACACTCGTTTCGGTTTCGTTGAGAAGTTGGTGAATATGGTTGCCACTGGTGTTCAACCCTCTGCTGTGATTACTGGCGAAGGTGGACTCGGTAAGACTTACACTGTTACGAAGACTCTTGAAGCAAATGGCTATAAAGACATTTCTGATCTGGCTGACTTCCAAGTGGGCTCTGTCATTAATTCACGTCGTTGTTTTACGATGATTAAGGGTTTCTCGACTGCCAAGGGTCTATATCGTACTCTGTTCGAGAACAACAAGTCGATCGTGGTGTTCGATGACTGTGATGCTGTTCTGAAGGATCCAGTGGCACTCAATCTTCTTAAGGGAGCATTGGACTCTTACGGTAAACGCATCATTAGCTGGAATGCTGATATGAAGGACGACGATCTGCCACGTTCTTTCGAGTTTACTGGTCGTGTTATCTTTATTAGTAACATGGACCAAGATCGTATCGACCAAGCCATTCGTAGTCGTTCGATGATGATCGACCTGTCTATGACTCTGGACCAGAAGATCGATCGTATGGAGTTTATTGCAAAATCCGACGAGTTCTTGCCTGAGTACGATGCCACTATTAAGGCAGACGCACTGGCTCTGATTCGTAAGATTAAGAGTGAGTGCAAAGAGATTAGTCTCCGTACTCTTATCGCTGTGTCTAAGGTTCGTGCCAGTAACAAAGACTGGAAAGACCTTGCCACTTATATGTTAACTGCTTAAGGAGAAGTTATGGGTTATTTTAGTAATTTGCATCAAAGCATTATCGAACTACACGAAGATGGTCTGCCAGTAGACGAGATTGCTATTAGTCTTATGGTAGATCTAGGTACTGTCGCTGAAATCATCAAGGAATATGAAGAACAGAATTATGACTATGATGATAGCATGGATGGTGATCATGATTCTGCCATGGCATCTGCTGGGTTCGGTACAGACGAAGACTATGGCTATTATGGTGATGAGTAAATCTGTATTAGGATTACGGCACTTATCTGTATTTGTCGGGACTCCTACCCTCATCCCTAAACACAATTAAACCCCCACACACATAATTACAATGAACACACTATTATTCTCTATCCTTATCCTAATCATCGGTTATTCCTTTGATCCTACTCTTGCATGGCTTTGGTGGAGCATGGCGATTCTAGTCCATCTTCCATTCTTCCTTGTATTCTGGGGTTTGCTCTTTGGTCTTACCTATATCATATTCCTGTAATCTATAGAGGGTTACATGTTTTCAAATCCATTTTCACCAAAAAATTCCCCGAGAAAAATTTTCACATCGAAAGGTTGCATATATGATTAAATCAAACGAGATGGCTTCCATCGTGGGTCACTGCGAGAACTGTCTATACGACATTAAGGAAGCCATTGTACAGAATGGATCCGAAGACCAGCGACATTATCTAGAGAAAGCACTCATGTATCTGGAATGGTTGTATTCTGAACTACAGGAAGAAGAATGACTAGTCTAATTGCAATGGTAATAATATTACTCATCGAGTTTGGAACAAAGGTATAAACATGGCAAATGTAAAGAAGGGTAATCTTACATCCGCTCCCCAATGGTGGAAACACCTAAGAGACTGGAAGAGAGTTTTTTGGAAGTCCGAGCGTAAAGCACAACAAAAGGAGATTCGTAATGAAAGAAATAACAATTCCCTATGAAGTAGCCGATGGCATTACATTGGCGACTCTACAAGATCAACACAAATATCTAAAGGAAGAACTCCGTGCTCATCTTGTGGATGGTGCATATCTTCACAAGGAAGATGCATACAATTCACAGTTTAAACTCATTCCTGCATTGGAGTTGTTAATTGCATACTTTGGTGGCGATACGGATCCCCTAGAGTAGAGAGACAGATATAACTTGTCTTTTATCCGAGTCTGGAGTATAATAGTTGTATGAATAGATTATTTCTTGCAAGTCTAATTATGATGCTGGTCGGATGCACACATGTCACAAAGATGGAACACGTCTATATCGATAACAGTGCCGTAAACAACTATGTTGGAAATCCCTGTGCATTCTATGTGGGTGATAGATGCATTTACATGAAACCCACAGCGAGGAATCCCGATGCTAAATGACAAACAATTAGAAGATTTATCCTACGAGATCGATGACTTTCTCGTAAAGTGTTCAAACAAATATAAAGTTGGTACTCTGTCACTCTCTGCAGTGACATTGGCAAGATTAATTCGTGCAGTAGAAATATATGGCGATCGACAAGACTTCGAAGCCATTATGCTGTCTGCCATGGAATCTCGTAGAGAGCAACCCACAATACAATAAGGTAATAAAATGAAAGTAGCAATTTGTTCCGATCTGCATTTAGAGTTCGGAGATCTACAACTAAAGAATGAACAGAATGCAGATGTTCTCGTTCTATCTGGTGATATTTGTGTTGCCAAAGATATTGGTCGCCCAGATCCACATAACTTCATGGAGGGAGCAAAGAGTAGTCGCATTGTTGACTTCTTTAAGAGATGCTCATTTCAGTTCCCTCATGTAATTTACATTATGGGTAATCATGAACACTATCATGGTGATGTGGCACAGAGTCCGAGTATAATTCGTTCTATGCTAGAGTCGAATGCGCTGAGCAATGTTCACTTTCTTGATAAGGAATTCATTGACATCGATGGTGTTCGTTTTATTGGTGGCACTCTTTGGACTGACTTTAATGGTGAGAATGAGCAGACCATGAATCATGTTACTCGTCGCATGAATGACTTTCAGATTTGTGAGAACAGTGCTGAGATGGTTAATTACAGAACTTTTGAAAACGATAAAGCAAAGTTCCACAAGCGTCCTGCAACATGGTCACCAAAGAGTGCGCTGATTGAACATAAAGCGATGAAGAAATTCATTGAAGACAACTACGATCCTACAAAGATCAATGTGGTCTGTACTCATCATGCTCCAAGCAAGGGTTCAGAGCATCCTCGCTATGCACATGACACACTGATGAATGGTGCATACAATTCTAATTTGGATGACTTTATTATGGAGCGTCCGATGATTAAGTTATGGACACATGGTCATACTCACGAAGACTTTGACTACATGATTCAAACTACTCGTGTTGTTTGTAATCCTCGTGGTTATATTAACTACGAAGATCGTGCAGATCGTTTCGAATTAAAAGTGGTTGAAGTATGAGTGACTATAATCCAGACAAGTGGGTAGTCGTCAGAATCACTGGAAAAGATACTCCACCAGTCCATAAAGTTTTTGCTTCTTGGTATGGTGGATATCTTGATGGTGATTCTTGGAAACTCAATTCAGGTATTACTAAGGTTGCAGAAAACACTGACTACTACTTCTTTGATGGTTCCAGTGGTTCTTGTTATGCTTGTCGTAAAGGATCTTATGGCACTAATCTGTATGGTCAGGGAGTATTAAATAATCTCATTGACAAAATTGAACGAGCAGGTGGAACATGCAGCATTCTTTCTGAAGAAACTAATTGGTTGGAGATAAATTATGAGTAGTTGGACAATTAAAGTTGAAGATGCAGAAGATGGTAGTGGTGATGTAATTCTACCACTACCAGACGACCTCTTAAAATCTGCAGGATGGAAAGAGGGTGATACACTTGAATGGATCGATAATAAAAATGGATCTTGGACATTAAAGAAAGTTGAACATGGAACAGATGAAAATACCACTAAGTGATACTGAAGAAGCAGTCTATCAATTAATGAAACAATTGCATATGTTGCAAGGTGAAAATGAAAAATTGAGAGAAGAGATTAAGCGACTACAATGGACACTAACGGAGCATGATTAATGAAATACATTATTAAACAAATTGACGACATTTCTGGTCACAATGCTGTGACTACTGTAGAGTTTAACACAGATACATTGGATGGTCTTCTTGAACATGTAGATCTTTTTATTCGTGGTTGTGGATTCTTTCCACCACAAGGTGCTACTCTTGATTATATCGAAGATGATTTTCCTGACTGGGTAGGACAAGAAAATCCCGAATGGCACAATGAAGAGTTTATCACACCAGTCGAACCAATTCATTCACCACACTTTTTTGATACGGAGAGAAACAAATGAGTAAAGTATTCTCAGATGTCCATGTTTTTATGACTTCAGCTGGACAAGACATTCCACCATTTAATGCAAATCCCTCTGCACAGTCAGATTTATACTTTGAACTTATCAAAGAAGAGTATAGAGAGTTGATGGATGCCAGTATTGACAAGAATGACACTGAAATTTGTGATGCATGCTTTGATTTAATGTGGGTTATTGTTGGTTATATGAAATCTCGTGGTTGGGATTGTGAAAATATCTGGGATGAGGGTGCTCAATCCAATCTTTCCAAGATTGATCCAGTGACTTTGCGTGTTAAAAAGCGTGAAGATGGTAAAATTCTCAAGCCAGAGGGTTGGAAACCACCTGATTTTGCAAAATTTGTCAAATAATTCTTGTTTTGCAACAATTTTTGATGTATAATAGACTATGATTACACTTTACCTTGATATGGATGGTGTGCTTTGCAACTTTGACAAGGCATATCGCAAATTTGACCCTGAAAAAGCTGATCGAAAGAAGTTTCGTGACGCTGTTTTCACATATAAAATCTTTGAAGACTTGGAATTCATGCCTGACACACAAGAACTGTTGAATTATGTGTGTAAACTTGATGGAATCAACATTGAGATCCTCACTTCAATGGGAACATATGACGCAATTCAAGGAAATCATGCGAGAAGTCAAAAATTGCACTGGTTAAACAAGCACAATATACCTTACAAAGCAAATTTTGTTCGTGCCAAACAAGAAAAAGCCAATTTTGCACATGATCGTGCAATTTTAGTTGATGATTCAATTGGTTGCATTACACCATTTGCTGCTAAAGGTGGTCATGCTATTCATCACAGTAAATCTTCTGATACAATTCAACAAATTCATGAAACTATTCGTGGAATTTATGGATTAAACGCATTAAAATTTGGATATGACTCTTTAGGCACTTATGCTTGATATTTTTCGACCTACATTTGACTGGATTCGTGATGACTGGACTAGTAATAAGTTTCGTTTTATTATTGAGTTGCTTGCTTGGGCTGTTTCTATTGGCTGTTCGATTACCATGGCTCTTACTGTTCCCAATCCTCCGCTACTCGCTCTATATCCTATTTGGATCGCTGGTTGTGCTATGTATGCTTGGGCTGCTTATACTCGGAAATCATTTGGGATGCTTGCTAACTACATTTTGTTGACAGCAATTGATACATTTGGATTAATTCGGATGATTGTGTAATGAATATATTTTATCTTCACACAGACACTAAAGAATGTGCAAAACAACATCTTGACAAACATGTCGTTAAGATGATTCTGGAATATGCACAACTTCTCTCAACTGCTCATCGTCTTCTTGACGGATATGAGTATGAGGGTAAGTCTATTTCTGGTCGCAAAGCCATGAGATGGAAATTAGATGACGATCGTGAAGATAATTTATATCTTGCATCACATATGAAACACCCATCAGGTATCTGGTGTCGCCAATCACTGGATAACTACTGGTGGTTGTATAATTTGTGGCGAGATCTAATGAGAGAGTACACATTTCGTTATGGAAAGAATCATGTTGCTGAAAGACTGATTCCATTCTTGTCTTTTCCTCCATCTAAAATCACAAATAATGCTGCAACACCAATGCCACAATGTATGCCTGAACAATATAAAGTTCCAGACAATTCTATTCAAGCATACAAGAATTATTACATAAATGATAAGCAACCATTCGCTGTTTGGACAAATAGACCTATCCCAGAGTGGTATGTTAAAGAGTGGCGTAACAGAAATCACAAAGCGATTGCTATAACAGAGAAAAATAAAGTGAAATTCAAGATGATTCCCTTATAAATACAATTATGCCTACATATACTTTTAAAAATAAAGAAACTGGTGAACTAACTGAGATTGTCATGAAGATTGCTGAACTCGATCCATATCGAGAAGCCAATCCGCATCTAGAAACTGTCATCGGTGCTCCAATGCTCGGTGATCCAACGAAACTCTCTGCGTCAAGAAAGTACGACTCAGGATTTAAGGAGGTGCTACAAAGAATCCACGAAAAAACTCCAGGAAGCCAACTAAATCAGTCATCATCACAATTATAACTCAAAAGGAAAGTGCATGGCTCGTAAATCCGCACTGCAAGTAGTAGACCCTAACATTAATATTAATGAACCTCGTGAGCCAAGAAAACCAAGCAATCAACTAAGATTGCGACTAGATGATTTAAAAACTTTTCAGCCATTAACAGATAATCAGAAAAAGTTTTTTGATGCGTATAAAAGAGGAGATTATTTCGTAGCATTGCACGGAGTAGCAGGAACTGGTAAGACATTTATTGCTTTGTACAAAGCAATTGAAGAAGTAATGGATAAATCAAATCCATTTAGTAAAATTATTGTAGTAAGATCTGCAGTACAATCAAGAGAGATTGGTCATCTTCCAGGAGATGTTGCAGAAAAGATGGAAATCTATCAACAACCATATCGTCAAATATGCGAGACATTATTTGCTCGTAAAGATGCTTGGGATAGATTAGAAGAACAACATCATATCGAATTTATCTCTACATCATTCATTCGTGGTATGTCATTTGATGATGCTATCATTATCGTTGATGAAGTACAGAATATGAACTTTGAAGAGATTGATACTGTGATGACTCGTGTTGGTTATCGGTCAAAAATTATCTGGTGTGGTGATTATCGCCAAACCGATTTAAGAAAAAATAATGACAAGTCTGGCTTGTTGAAGTTTTTTGATATTGCTCAGCACATGGGTGCATTTACTCGTATTGAATTTACTCCAGACGATATTGTAAGAAGCAGTTTAGTCAAAGATTATATTTTGGCTAAATTAAAATACGAAGACATTAACGAAGGAAACGCTAAATGCTAACAGCTGAACAATTTAATCAACTATTCCCAAGAGCACAAGACCCGCAGGGTTGGGTTGACTCTATGAACAATGTATTTCCAAACTACGAATTAGATTCTCCAAAACGCATTGCTGCATTTCTTGCACAGTGTGGTCATGAGTCTGGTGGTTGGACTGTATTCGAAGAAAATCTTAATTACTCCGCCAAAGGATTAATGGGCATCTTCAAAAAGTATTTCCCAGACGAAGCAACAGCAACTGCATATCAAAGACAACCAGAAAAGATTGCCAATAAAGTTTATGCAAATCGCATGGGCAATGGACCAGAGTCTTCTGGCGATGGATGGAAATATCGTGGACGTGGACCAATTCAGTTGACTGGAAAAGATAACTATCGTGCATTTGCCAAAGAGATGTTTGATGACTGGGAAAATCTTTTCAACAATCCAGACTGGGTAAATGCAGATCGTGACTTTGCTCTTATGTCTGCTATTTGGTTCTGGAACAAAAACAAACTTAATCGTGAAGCAGATGCTGGCGATATTAAAACAATGACACGAAAGATTAATGGTGGTTACATTGGTCTTGAAGATCGTATTCATCACTACGAGGATGCAATTAAACTATTGACATAATGCATTACAAAACAATTTTTGTAAGTGATGTTCATCTAGGTACTCGTGATTGCCAAGCAGATAAATTAAATAATTTTTTAAAACATAACACCTGCGAGACTTTATATCTCGTAGGTGATATTATTGATGCTTGGAAGATTCAACAGAACAAGTGGCGTTGGAAACAAAGTCATACTAATGTTGTTCGTAGAATTCTTGGTCATGCTAAACGTGGAACTAGAGTGATCTATGTGGTTGGGAATCATGACGAATTTTTACGTTCGATGATCCCATATGGAGTTTCTTTTGGCTCTGTTGAAATTTGTAATCAAGCAGATCATATTGGAGTTAATGGGAAACGCTATTTAATAACTCATGGTGATTTATTTGATGGTGTTACACGTCTTGCTCCTTGGATATCATTTTTAGGAGATAAAGCATATGACTTTGTTCTTAACCTCAACGGTAAATTTAATTGGATTCGTCGTCGTATGGGTTTTGGATACTTTAGCCTTAGCCAGTTTCTTAAGCACAAAGTTAAAAAAGCAGTAGATTTTATGTTTCAGTTTGAAAAAAATCTTGCTGGTTACTGTAAGAAGCGAGGTTATGATGGAGTCATTTGTGGACACATTCACCATGCTGAGATTAAAGAAATAGATGGTGTGGTTTATATGAATGACGGAGACTGGGTTGAATCATGTACTGCTCTTGTTGAGCACCATGATGGACGCTGGGAAATTGTAACATGGACACGGGAAAAAGATAATGTCGTTGCAGGATAAAATTACTATTGTAGTTCCTTGTAAGAATGAGGAGAACTACATTGTACATCTGTTAATGCACCTGCGCCAGCAAGACATCGGTAATACAAGAATTATTATTGCAGATTGTTCCACAGATAACACAAGAGAAGTTATCCAAGTAATGAAGGGTGACCTAAATGTAGAAGTTATTGATGGTGGTCCAGTTTCAATCGCTAAGAATAATGGAGCATCTCTTGTAACTACACCTTATATTTTGTTTATCGATAGCGATGTAAGATTCTTTTCCAACACAGTTATACTTGACACAGTGAACGAATTGGAGTATAATAATCTTGATCTTATTGGATTATATGCAAAGTGTTATGATAATTCTGTAAGAGCAAAAATTGGCTTTATGATTTTTAATGTTATCAATAGCATTATGCGCCATTGGGTTCCGTTTGCTGTTGGTGCTTACATGCTAACTAGAAAAGATAAGTTTGATGAATTTGGTGGGTTTCCTGCAAAATATGAAACCAGTGAAGATTTCTTTTTATCTAAGATGTATGATGTTAAAAAGTTTAAATTAGTAAATCACTACTTTGGGCAAGATAGTCGTAGGTTTCAAAAGATGGGATACTTTGGTATGGCTTGGTATCTAATTAAAAACTTTTGGAATCGTAATAATGAAAAATACTGGAACGAAATAGATAATTCAAAATACTGGAAATGAAAAAATTTATACATCATGATTTTCCCAAACTTGAACGAGATACGAAACCCGATGGTACGAGAGTTTACAAAACCCCATCGGGTTTCGCCTATCCAAGCGTCACCACAGTTACAGGACTGCACTCAGCAAAAGGCATCGCAGAATGGCGAAAGAGAGTCGGCAACGAAGAAGCAAACAGAGTCAGTGCCAAAGCCAGTGGAAGAGGAACACGAATCCATTCCCTCTGTGAATCCTATTTGCGTGGAGAACCTTGTGAACCAAATATTACTGATGCAGAAATGTTCGGTTCAATGCGAGAGTGGCTCAGTGACATCGACAACATACACGCATTGGAAGATCCACTCTATTCTGACCACCTACAAGTTGCTGGAACAGTTGACTGCATCGCAGAGTTCCAAGGTAAACTTGCTGTCATAGATTTTAAGACATCAAGCAAACCAAAAGACAGAGATGACATTCACAACTACTTTATGCAGACTGCAGCATATGCCGTTGCTTTTGAAGAACGAACTGGTATTCCTGTAGGAAGTTTAATTATTATCATGGGAGTTGATAATGACTTTCCACGATTGTTTATAGAGAAACGAGACAACTGGATTGCAGGTTTTAAAAAGTTAAGATTAGAATATAAACATAAATTTGCCTTGTAAATAAATACAGAGTATAATGTAAGAATTGCTGTATGAAGCAAAGAGAAAGGTGTTCTGGACGAGGGTTCGATTCCCTCCACCTCCACCAAAAGTATTTTAGTCAGCCAATGTGCGTTAAAGTTGCACCTCTGGATTAAGTGCATACTAAAATACTTTTGATGGGGGTGACTAGGTTTCGACAGGGCAACAAGTACACAAGTGGACAGCACGACACAGAGAGTCGTAAAAAGTAAAAAACCGTAAACGCAAACGACGCACAGTTCGCATTAGCAGCCTAAACACTGCTTAGGGTTTCGGTAGGTTTCCTCGTAACAGAATAACCTACCACTAATTTTATTCGCTAAGGATTGATATGAATGTAGTACCAATGAAAGATAAAGTTCTCGTTGCAGAGAATAAAAGAGAAAACACTACTTCAAGTGGTATTGTCATTGAAGGTGCTAGTGGTTTAGGTGAATCAAAAACAGGAACTGTCTTAGCGATTGGTCCAGATGTTAAAGATGTCAAAGTTGGTGATGTCATTTATCTTGAGTGGAACAAAGCACAAGTTGTTACCATCGATGGTGCACAACGAGTTATGATCAAAGAAGAAAATATTGTTGCTGTTGTAGATTAATGACAAGTTTAGTAGAACACTATAAAGAAATGCATAAAGATGAAAATCTATATGCAGGATCTTCTACTCAGATTCATAAAGATTTTATTCGTCAATTTTTAGTAGAATTTAAATGTGAGTCTATTCTAGATTATGGATGCGGTAAAGGTATACAATATCATAAAGAGAAAATTCACGAGACGCATTTTTTAAATGTTATGCCATCTCTTTATGATCCAGCAGTAGAGCAGTATTCAGTTTTACCAGAAGGAACATTTGACGCAGTTATTTGCACTGATGTTCTTGAGCATATCGAAGAAGAAGATGTTGCTGATGTGATTCGAGAAATTTATTCTAAATCAGATAAGTTTGTTTATCTTGGAATCTCGAATGAACCTGCAAGTTCTCATCTTCCAGATGGTCGTAATGCTCATGTGACACAGAAGTCACTGGATTGGTGGATTGAACAAACTTTACCATTCGCCAATAAATTTACATTGATGTATGTTTATGGTAACCAACGATACGGCAAAGCGATATTGGATAAACATAGTGTTAAAATGCAACGACAAAGATGAAAGCAGCAGTACTTTGCAATGGTGATAGTAGATCTCTTTTTACTTCATCTGATGGGTATAATTATCTTATTGGCTGTAATTTTCCTTGGAGACAAGTAGATTCTACTGTTGTGTTAGACATTCAAGTCGTCCAGAAGTGGTATAAAGAGAAAACACTAATCAATGTGCCAACATGGTTTAGTGAAAATGCGTGGCGTGAAACTAGATTTAAAGAGAGGCAGTTTTTTGATCCATTCTTTCTTGGACTAGTGAAGCAATTACCAGAACACGACTCATGCGGACATGTTGCATGTAGAAAGGTGATTGAACTTGGTTATGATGAGATCGATATCTATGGTTGCGACTCTTGGTTCGAGTATAACAATGATAGTCATACTCATCAGTGGGTAGATTCTAGATCGATAGATAAAAGGAAGCAGATTGATGCTTGGCGAAAACATTGGAATAATATTATCGCTAGTCATCCAGATGTTAATATCAACTTTATAGGAGTTCCAAAATGAAAGCATTAGTAACAGCAGTTATGTTAGCGTTTGCAACTTTTGCAGTACACGCTGCAGAACCAGCAAAGAAAGTAGAAACAAAACAAGAAGACAATTGCGTGAAGAAAGATAAAAATGGCAAATGTCCTCCAGCACCAAAAGGTGATAAGCCAACACCTAAGAAAGTAGAGAAGAAAGAAGAAGCAAAGAAGTAATTCTTCCTAAATAATTGTACACAGTGGGTTGAAGGATCCCAATAAAACCTTCATTACACACAACTCATAACACACAAGGAGTAAAACATGAGTAACTTGACCCCGTTCGAGATTCGCCTTGAACTATTAAAAATGGCGAAAGAC
>Ga0247723_1000812_pt1 | contig 19962 bp, 5 predicted proteins | sample MSEWelMarce5H_FC_FD_189079 | JGI IMG/M metagenome (GOLD analysis project Ga0247723, IMG submission 189079) | Subsurface sediment microbial communities from gas well in West Virginia, United States - MSEEL Well Study Marcellus 5H_FC | ecosystem: Environmental > Terrestrial > Deep subsurface > Rock... | reverse complement strand
GGTAAAGAACGAACGAAAAAATCATTCTCTGAAAAAGTGAAAAATGGAGCCATGGGTGGACTCATGTTGTTGCCATTTTCTATTTTATTGGCTGCTATGGTCCAAGGACTTATTGATTGTGACAATATAGACAAAATGGAACCAAAAATAACAGCTATAAAGTCTGCTGCGTGGCCAGAGTATCCGGATTGGTGGCCTGCGTGGGCTCCACAACCTCAGAGTGACCAGCACAAGGTTTGGCTTACATATGATCCAGCCGTTCATTTGTTGAAGACTGATACTATAGTAGTCACTGCGTCGAATGCAGTGGGAACAGTCGAAACATCCATCTCAGGAAGTCATGGTGTTTTGAATAACGACGATGACACCATTACACAGATCGAAATTGCAGGCAAGTATGATACGGTGGAAATTGATTTTTCAAACGTCACGGCATCGTTTGAAGTGAATACGAGTTGTGAAGATCGTATAGCATATGCAGCAGGTAAAAATGTTGCTCAGATTGCATCCACTACGTCGAATGCATTTGGTGCATTTGGCCAATTTTTGGGTGGAATCCCGTGGAAGACAATTCTACTCGTTGTAACCTTTATCGCAGCGTTCGTATTGTTCATGAAGGGTATAGCGGTCATTAGAAGTTAAAATTTAGCTTCTGAATAATTTGAAGCGATGAGCGCTGTCCATACATAACTCTGTACATTAGCTGTTGTCACAACATTTGCGATGTTTGACACGAGCTGACAACTGTTTGATGTGAGCATCGAAAATCCGACACAATTGCCTGTAAGAGCCTGGTCTTTACAGTTCGAGGCACACGCTGTTGATGTTGTATCCACAAGCAGACTTCCTAATTTCTGAGCAACGTTGCTTGAAAAGTCTTGGCCTACAGGCCGAGCAACGAAACCAGCCATTGGGTGGTCTGCGTCCTGGATCACGTATGTGTCACCAGTGGAAGGGACGAGAAGTGCTGACGCTGGGTCATTCAGCTGACTACATTTGGTACCATCCCATACAAATCCACTGCACCCGTACGTCTTTGTACACCATTCTGCACATGTGTTTGCTGATGTCACTTTGCTATCGATGATAGCCTCTACATTTGATAGAGGTACAAGTCCGTTGTACTTGTCATACTTGGTTCCTGAACGAATGATGTTATAAATAAACGTCGAACACTTTGAGTTGTCAGTTCCACACTGGAACGCTTTGTACACCAGCCATATCAGAAGACCGAGTATAGCCGCCTGTAATACGAGACCACCTATAGCCATCACTTTGTCGACCGTCGACGATGAGTCAGCCATTGTTACTTTCGCCAAAGAAAAAACTTTTGCCTATATTAGATGCCTAGCACGGCAAGTGTGGTTCAGGCTTTAGGGGTTGTAATTATAATACTCATATTACTTTTGATATTTTATCAGGTGTACAAAAAGTTGACTGAAAAACCATCTGAAACCCCACCTGATGGTACTGCAACTGGTTCATCGGGTATAGATGCCAGTGGACAATTCGGAGGTCCGGGAGCAGCTACTGCTGCTCTGTCATGGGATCCAGCAAGAGGAGATAATGCGGGTATGTATGGTTTTCTTGCCATGATGCTTGCAGACTACCTCGGAAAAAAACTTCGTGACGCTGCTGAAAGAGACGAACAACGAAAACTCGACGAAAAGGCTCGCGCCGAAGCCGAAGAAAAGGCCCGACGAGAAAAAAGATTGACGGATGACTTTGACAACAGACTCAGAGATATCGACGATTCGCGTGTTAAAAAGTTTGAAGAGTTTCTTCGTGACGAAAAGAACAAGGTTCTACGAGAGGCTGGTCTGACAGACGAGGACATTCAGCGGCGTGTTTCGGCCGCCGAAGAGAAGCAACGCAAGGTGCTCGAGGAACAACTCCGTGACGAAAAGAACAAGGTTCTGCGAGAGGCTGGTCTGACAGACGAGGACATTCAGAGGCGTGTTTCGGCTGTCGAAGAGACGCAACGCAAGGCACTCGAGGAACAACTCCGCGACGAAAAGAATAAAGCCGTGCTCGAGGCTGGTCTCACGGACGAGGACATTCAGCGGCGTGTTTCGGCCGCTCAGGACGCGAATCGCAAGACACTCGAGGAACAACTCCGTGAAGAAAAGAACAATGCTTTGCGTAAGGCTGGTCTCACGGACGAGGACATCCAACAACGTGTTTCAACCGCAGAGGAGACGCAACGCAAGACACTCGAGGAACAACTCCGCGACGAAAAGAGCAAGGCTGTGCTCGAGGCTGGTCTTACAGACGAGGACATCCAACGGCGCGTTTCTACCGCCGAAAAAACACAAAAGTCTTTGTACGAAGAGTATTTTAGGGAAGAACAAAGTCGAGCTCTCCGCGAGGCTGGTCTCACGGACGAGGACATCCAACGACGGGTCGCTGATGTTGAACAAAAACAGAGGGCATCTTTTGAGGAAAAACTCCGTGCACAAAAGAGCGACTTGCTCGCCGAAAGGGGACTCTCGGACGAAGATGTTCAGCGACGCGTATCCATCGCCGAAGAAAAACAGCGTGCGACATTCGAGGAAAGACTCAGAGAAGAAAGAAGCAAAACACTCCTGGACAGAGGACTCACGGAAGATGAAACTGCACGCCGAGTCGGAGAAATTGATAAGAAATACAAAAACTTTCTCGAAGACCAGATGCGCTCAGAACTCGACAGAACTTATAAGAACCAGGGTGTTACGGATGATTTCGTTCGAGACGTTGAAAACAGATACAAGACCATCTACGAGGAACGATTCCGCGTCGTAGCATCACAGCGACCGGATACTAAAACGTTCACAGAAACAACTACACAAAGAATCAACAAATACCTGGATGAAACGTTTCGTAAACAGCTTGTCGATATCGTCGATTTGGGAGAAAAATCATGGAAACAAAAACTCGTGGATCTCGAAACGCGTTACAAACAAACGTTCGAAGCTAATTTTCGGAGTATTCTCGAAGAACAGTTTCGTAGTTCTGGACTTTCAAGTACCGAGACTGACACGAAGATTGCCGAGTATGAAAAAACGTACAAACAATTGTTTGAAGAACAAGTTCGCAAAACAAATGCAACTATGAATAAACTGACACCTGCGGAACGCGCAAAGCTAGCTTCATTTCAGCATACACGTACTTCATCGTACGAGATTCGACGTATGGTGACCGGTGAACCTCAGCGAGGAGAGGATGGTCGTGTCGACGAAAGCCGGCCGGCGTATAGCAGCGCCGAGGGCACAAACAAGATTAGTACGAAAGCCATGTCCAATTTTTCACATTTGCAACTCATGGCCATCATGGAAAAAGAAAGTCCATTGTACCGAAACGTGCTCCGAGCTTTATTCAAGGCGAAAAACGGAATCACTGCACTTTCTGACAATCCAATCAACAGAACACTCGATAAACTCGCCAACACAAAGGGTGGTCAGGCGCTCGCAACGGGGTTTGAAAAGATTGGAGACTTTTTGGACTTTGCTCAGGTTGTCATGACATTCACGGATGCCGCCTTTTATAACCAGTTTCCAGATGAAAGTGCACTGTTCACGACGGACCGCATGGACGGGTACTCAACATTCAGTCTCAAGAGTCAGCTCGACGTGATTGGAACGTACAATGACAGAATGGAGCAACAAAATCAAGACACATCTGGGTATGGGTATCCGTTTGCCTACGTTCAATTTCCGCTCATCAACGGTCCATTGACACAGGTCGATATGAATACCACTGGATTCAAAGGTGACGTGTACTATAACCAGACGCGTATCGAGACTGAAATTGACGCGGTTCGTGAATTTCTTTTGCGCACAACAGAACCGTACAAGAGTTCAATTCGTTCGTCACTCGATTCGTATTACGGTGAAGGAACATCGAACGCCGTATCGGTCGATTTAACACAGTCTTTTGTGAGTTATCTCAAATCGTACGATCCAGAATTTATAGGTCTTACCGATTCTCAACGCGATTCACTGTACGAGTTGGCATATTCAAACGTATGTACCAGGTACGGTGGTATCATGTACATCGACTATTACAAAACAGACCCCATGAGAAAAGGACGAAAACGTTTCCAGTGTGGCTTCAACTCAGCTTCTAATTGTAACGCAAACACGGTCCGTTGGTACGATGAACTCAACAAGGGAAATGTTATAGGCGGCGAATACGGTGAGTGGTACACATATAGTGATCTGCTCGCCAAAAATGGACCAGACGGAAAACCTATCCTTGCATCGAACACGTTCGAGTCGTATACTCTCGGAGGAAATGTCTATGCAAACGACCAGACGTTCGTCACAAACGGTCAACAGGGTGCATGCATGGTCATGAACAGTACGTTGTATTCAATTTGTTACTCGACAGCAAAAGAGTTTCAGACGAGTTACAAAGTTGATTCGGTCGATGGTGCCGGATATGACTTCACGACACATCGGTGTGTGTTCACCCCTGCGTACTGTCAAAGCCTCGGAACGTGTTACAGAAGATCGACAAAAACGTGCGAACTTCCAACTGAAGAATTAAACGGCGTGTCTATGATTTTCGGAACGGGCGGACCACGTGAGTTTATCCGCCAACACGGGTGTACGATCGAAGACGGACTCGGAAATACAAATCCACTTTCTGTCATCCGAAGCGGTGTCGGTGTACTCTATGAAGCACTTCACAGAATGGACTCATGGGGACCAGGGTTGAAAGCTTCACTCGCGAGTCCAACTGGTTCGCTCATGTTTGCAACCGCCGTCATGGGTGTCACTATGGCGTCAAACAAAAAAGCGTTTGCAAAACTTTCAGGGAGAGCTCAATTCATTAGCAGTGGTGTCATGACAGGTGCTATGATTACACTGATGGTACTTATAGCCGTCGAAAGCCTCGCTGGTGTTTATGAGCAGAGAGCTGCACCCATCGACGACGCGCTTGAGTACACGATCGGTGGCTGGAGAACGAGAACCGAAGCAGACCCACCTTCAGATACAGGGAAGGCAGTTCGGCCGATGTCGTTCCTCGACGGGTGGGTCACAAAACCCATTTTGTACCACCCTCCTGGTCAAATGAGTCAGCCGTACGCATCCGTGAATGCATTCCCTGTGAAGAGCAGTCCGAGCGACACGCGTGGTGTCGTCGTCACGAGAAGTATGTTTGCAACTCAACTTTCAGGTAGCGACCTCCGAAGCCGTTTATCGACATGTCTCCCGGATACACAAGCGGTTGGAAGATTACAGAATGTTGCATCGTTAGGACCTAATTTACTGTCAGGTATAGGAGGACCCATAGGGAGTGCATTCAGTACAGTTGCAAGTGCTATTTCTGGAAGCATGGAGTGTCCAAAACAAAACACGTGTTACAAAGACATTTCCGGGTACCCACAATTTTCATTCACTCGGGCTTCATCACGAGCAGAAGCGAATCAAATGTATTGTATTCAGCCATTCCCTATCATGTCTGCTGACCAGGATCTCAGCGACCCCACGATAGGACCACTCGCAGGACCATCGACCGATTGGCTGACGAGTAACATCTGGACGTCGGGTGAAGATGCTTCGACGCCGACGTTCCCGATGCAGTCGGCGACACATGGTGCAGAATCCAAAAACAGATGGTACTACCAGCTTGTGTACGACAAGAAGAAGATTAGCCGTTCAGCAATTTGGGACGATGCGAAGATGAGTAAGTACTTTGACGGAACAACGATAAATTATATCCGTCAGGGTACTTGTCAGGATGATTTTTACGCAACCGATGCCGACGGAAATCCAGTTCCGGTCGACCCACGGTGTTTCGGGTTTCTTCAAGTTGCATTTTCAAATTACAAATTCAGTCCAATGACGCTGATGGCGACCGTTTCGAACGCCGTCATTCCCCCTTAATTGACTTCGCTCCGCGACTTGGGATTTAAGGCAGGGGGTTTGTAGCCGTAGCCGTCGGGATGAATGTCGTGCCGGCTGGGCATATCGTGGTTGACGCGGTAGCCCATGGGAATGTCACGGAGGTGTTTACTGTTCCAGGGCCGTTGTCTGCGGCAATCTGCCAATTTGGAACACCGCCAGTGACCGTGAGATAGTCAGAGTTGGCACAGGGTGTAGTGCCCGTGGCGAGCGTCGGTGGACCGAGGAGTGGACCTGTCGGTGCGGTGTACGTGTCACCCGCCGTGGACGGAGCCAGACCAGCGTGAATGGCCCACTGCCAGATGTTTGCCGGCGTCACTCGGCTCGCCTGGAAGCCATACGACGACGTGGCCGTCGCGGCGCTTGTCCATGCCAAATACTGTGTCGTGAGTGCAGACGAAGTTGCATTCGAGTAAATGTCGGGACACAGGGTTGCAAAATACTTGCGTGAAGCGCCCGTGAAATCAGCCTTACGAGCCGCCTGCATCACATTCACGGAATAAGTCTGTCCTGCAGCTGCGATCAGCGGCGTGTACACTGCATTGATGGCGTCGATATCTGCTTTGTACGCCACGTATGCGACGTTTGATGTGCCGTTCAGAATACCACCGGCGCCTGATATAGCACCTGCCGTTCCACCGGCTGGCAGATATGGGCACCGGGCGTTATAGTACGACGTGACGTTGGATGAGATGCACGTGTTCAGTGTTGCCTGAGCGGCATCTTGGGCTGTCTTGTCTGAACCAGCTGCATTCATCGCGTCGATGAACAGTGTCTCACAGTTCATCAGGTTGGAACTATATGCCGTCTGGCGAGTGGAAACTGTATCTGATGTTGCCGTCGGTGGGATGGCATAGTTTGATTTCTTGCGGTACATGAAAAAAAGTACAACAGCTATAGCAATTGCAATGACGAGTCGAATCACATCCTTTCGCGTGAATGACATTTGATTATTGTAAATATTTTTATACCGGTTCGATGACGAAGATGTACTCTTTGTCATCGTACTTTGAACCACTTGGTCCTTGAGAAGGAAGCGTCTGAAGATCTTTGTACATTGAATGAGTAGGGTAAGCCATCGTTTGAAATTGAGGAGGAAATGATGTGAAATAAACAGGTTTTCGCTCACCACCGTTACCATACTGATTAGTAGACACATCATCATCTACAAAACCAAGAGTCAAAGCAAATTTAACCCCTGAACCAAAGTCCGATAAAAATTTTCCTAATTCTTCAAAGTCATTCCCTATTTTTGCGCCTACGTCATTATAACTTCCTATATAAGAACCCCATTTGAGATACGGTTGCACTCGTAAATTGGAAGGTTTCCATCCCCCTGAAATTGAAAATGCATCAAACTTTACACCTCTTGGTCCTAATCCCCAAAATCGTTTATCCGAACCTTTTGAACGAATATAATAGCCATTCTTGACCCAATGAACCGGGATCAAATCCCAGTATAATAGATCAGGATTTCCACCCCCGCGTGTATTTTTACCAACGGCGACATTATAAGTTCCAGGATCCATATCTGTACCAGTTGCACAACTGCCACTACATGTTTGGTACTGGTAGGTTCCTTGTTCCGTTGTTACACATCTTTCTCCGGTACGCCCGATAGTAATGATTGTCCCCATTGCATATAATGGAAAATACATCTCTCTGAAATTATAAGGGGTAAGTGCACCATTCTCTATTAAGTTTACTTGCCCCCTGAAACAATTCTTCGGTGCAATAGCAGCTGCAAAAGGTTCAGACCCCATCCAAATCTCTGAACCTGAATATGTTATTTTATTGTCTTTGTAGCCCCAGTTTGGACGTATATCTACAACCGCGTTACTAGTAGGATCTACGTATGGAAATATCTTGTAATTTCCAGTCATAAGAGAGCCATCCTGATGTGAAGTGACACGTAACTTCACCATTACATTTTAGTGATATTTTTTTACTTATGCATTGACGTATAATTGAGGCATGGTGTATATAGGATCATCCCTATAAGTCACCGTAACACTATTTTCAGGTACTGTTATGTACGAACTACTTGCATCGGGTTTGTATGTAATGAAACCATTTGCGGTTGTCGCCCCTCCGGGAACCTTAACACCGTTAATGAACATCGCCACAGCATTAATAACATTTCTGATTTCATTTAGCGTTACATTATCGTTCACGACACGTGGCATTCCGTAAGAGTCTTTAGTGATGATACGTTGTTTGGTTACTGGGATACCCTTCGTTTGATATATTTTTTGTTTGACCATGGCTATCGTATCGGTAAACTCAACATCTAACATCAGATCAAATGTTTTAGAATTTCCCAATTGTGAAGAACTTATCTTATCGTTCGTTGAAGCTGGTGGCTGGTTTAAGAACATCATATTACCTAGAACATCTGTCGTCGTCCCTACATTTGATACTATATCCATCTCATTGGTGACTGTGTACACTGAACCCTGTTTTGCGACGCTTCGAATCGGGCAGTAATTACACGAGTCGAGTTCCGCTGTAGAGAATGATTGAAGCGTTGTTCCGAGTTGGCCGACGAGTGATGAAACATCCGCGTTACACGCCGTCATGTTTTGACACGCAGATCCAGCTGTATCCAGTGACGTATACTGGAGCCTGTTTCCGTTCTGTTCACCTGTAAGAATGTGTGAGTCCCGAACAAAACTTCCTTTTTCGGGACTGTATTTTTCGTTTGTCGAAATAGACGAATAAAACTCACACACAGATGACGTGTAATAGAAATTGAAACCCTTGCACGCCAAGTTGGTCGTACACGCCTGGCCACAGACGTCGACCGTCGCCGTGAGATTTGATCCGAGCTTGGTCCCTTCGATGTAATAGTATCCGAACGTCAACCCGGGTGGCGCTCGTAGACGAGGTGGTGGACTCACACCATACTTTTTCTGGAAAACACCGACATCTGTTCCAGTGGTCATCATCGTTGCCACCGTGTATGGTGCGCTCTTACTGAATTTACTGACGTTTGACAAAAAGTCGAATTGTACAAATCCACAATCGACGTTCGAACTACAATTTGAAAGAGCCTCTTGTGCCTTGTCTGGTAAGAGCGCCGTACCAACCTGGGTCGCCGGGTAGTTTCCGTAGACGAGATCTGTAATATCCGTACGTGCCGATTTATCGATGACACATGCGACGCTGTCACACCCTTCGATAGACGCCGAAATGACGGTCAGTGCTGATTTCTGTTGCGTTGTCTGAGTGGTCACGACGGCATTTGCCGTCTGAAGTGACCATTCTGTGACAGAAACTGACGTTCCGGAACTCTTTGTCGCAACGAGTCTGTAAACCGGATACGAGTTTGAAAGCGGTGGAGTAATGTAAAACGTCTGACTGTAGTTTGTTGTATCTGATGTTGTTTTGTTGTCGATGACGTCCCAGATGAACCCGTCACCGGAACCGAGTACGACCCATCGAAGAAGATTGGGACTACTCAGTGTGTATGATGAGATGATGTAGCTGTAAGGAAACTCAATCTGTAAAAACTCACCGTTCCACGGTGCGTCACTCGAATCTCGTGTTGTTCGTTTGCCCGTGTATGGTCCATTTGCCGTGTATGTTACTCCAGACTGCCATGATGTCGTCGAGCTTCCGTCGAAAGCTTGCCACGGCGGTGATATTGAAGTCGTTGCCGACGCAGTCACATTTGCAGTTGTCGTGGCTGTCAATGGGGTGGTGACAATATTTGTCGGAAGTGTACACACACGTGAATTCCAGTACGGCTTCGTAGATGGACACGCCGTACATGCGTTGGTCACTGTGTTCCAGTATGGTGTCGCTACCGATGTAGCGGCAACACACGTCTGACACGTCTTGCTTGTAGTATTCCATGCCGGGTTGGACAAAACAGGACATGGTTGGCATCGGTTTATTGAACTTGTTTTGTAACCCCCTGGTGTTTTGTTATAAAACGGACGAAGAGGGCTGATGTCATAACACGCTCGGCACTGACCCTGGTAGAAAACAGGAGTGGCAGGAGCACAGGGTTGACACCCGGTAAGAGGTCCGGTCCACGCTGGCGTGTCTGCTGGACACGGTTGACACGCTGCACCGTTCCAATACGGTTTTGTGGAATCAATGTCGTAACACGTACGACACACGTTACCCTGGACGGATTCTGGGCACGCGGTGACGCATGTTTTCGTCACGGGGTTCCAGTTTGGTGTTGCCGACGGACATGCCCCACACACTCCATTCGTCGCGATGGGTTTGGTTTCGGGACAGATTGTCGTACACTGATTCCCGTCCCAGTTTGGTGCTGCGCCGACACACGGAAGCTGACACACTTTATTCTGATCAGCACGCGGCAAAACCGACGGACACGCGGCTACGCAATTCAGACCGTTCCAGTATGGGTTTGTGCTCGGGCATGCGACACAACTGCCAGTCGACGTATTGTACAACGGCGTCGCGTCTGGACAGTTTGTACATGTCTTGAGACCAGGGTTGAAATACGGCAAGTTGGATGGGCAAAGACCTGTTGTCGAATAACGAATGATGACGATACCAGAACCACCGTAAGACCCCGGAGTCGTAACAGGGTTTCCGATATAGGTTCCAGTTCCTGGACTTGCGACGTCCGCACCGCCACCGCCGCCACCACCAGTGTTCGGTGTTCCGTTTTCACCGCGGACCATGTTTGTTTTTTGGTACCCTGCGTAGTTGTATACGACGGGGCCGGCACCCGTCCCTCCACCGCCCTGTCCTCCGGCCCCTCCGGCCCCACCTGAAATGTAAGGAACGTTTGTAATCGATCTAGAAGCGAGTACGCCACTTCCACCGCCTCCACCTCCGTAATATTTCACGGAACCGGTGAGACTGTTTGAAACACCCGTCCCACCGAACCCACCAAACCCATTCGAACCGAACCCACCCTGAGCATAAGCCCCTCCACCGCCTCCTGCGCCGCCAATCGCACCTATTCCACCACCAAAACCATTGGTTGCAAGTCCTCCGACATCGTTATAAACAGACCCACCACCAGAAGAACCGTCGTACCCGCGTGCGTGACCTGGACTACCCCCAGCGCCTCCACCTTTGGCGACGTATGTTCCGAACGACGTGTCACCGCCATTCTGGTTCGGATTTCCACCCTGACCTATCGTCACAACCCATGATTGCTGACCGAACGAAACACCTGTTTTGTACTGTACTTCGCCACCGCCTCCACCGCCCGCTGTACGTGGATTCACAAAGTCTTCGATGGAGTATGTACCGCCACCGCCACCGCCACCGACGATGAGAACATCACCTGTGAGGATCTTATCACCCGGGGGGATGAATGTCCCCGAACTCGTAAACACGTGAATAACATTCACACCATTGTTAATGACGGAATTTCCTCCGATGGCACCACCTTGTGTTGAAAAGTTCACCTGGGCAGCGGAACATTCGTACCCGTTAAAGTATGGGCGAGCTCCTTGGCATATCAGAGGTGGAACCGCGCATATGTTGTTGAATTGCGGATTGGGTGTCAATGGAACAGGGCACGTGCTGACGCATGTTTTCGTGCTCGGGTCGTAGTACTTGCCTGAAGGACACGAGGTACACAGACCAGTTGACGAATCGTACAACGGCAGACGAGAATCGTACTGTAGACAATTCGTACACACGGGACTCAAAAGTTCAAAGTCGTAGAACGGCAGCTCAGCTGGACATGTCGCCGATGTGATGTATGAAATTTTTACAAGTCCCGATCCTCCGTTGGCTGTACTTCCTGTAATGTTAAAATCAGTAAGATTGGCCCCACCACCTGAACCGGAATTTGGAGCTGCACTGAACACCGGAGAACGCACTTGATTATTAAAAAAATCAATGTACAGACCGTCACCCCCTCCGTTTTTACCTGAACCTGAAATCCCTCCACCTCCTCCACCGAAACACATTTGAGACGGACCCCATTGGTCATCTCGGATACACCAACCATCTTGTCCCGAAGTTCCGTAATTGTACACTTTGTAATCTGCTGTACTAAAACGCGGTAGGGACATGTAAGCACACATCATACTCACTGGCTGAGTGATACTACATAACATGTATCCTAGAATTGGAATTGAAACAGGTATCTTTGTAGTATTATTAACGTAATACTTGAATGATGTAAATGTTCTCTGTGCGTCAGTTTTAGTCTGAGCAACGTCGTTGATGGTCAAATTTCCACGATTCCCGAATGCAGTTCCAGATGGATCGGAGGCCGCGCCTACATACAGACGTAAACCTGTACCCGGAGTTTCTATAGTTGTATCTCCTCCCAAAAACGGTCTCGTCGGTGAACCACCTTGTCCTACTTTGATTGTGTGAGAACCAGGGGCAAATGAAATATTTTTAATCACTACGTCGGCTCCGTTCCCCGGGTACGCTGTATTTGTTCCACTGCTTCCACCTCCTACCGCTAGAACGTTCGCTGACAGTGTCTTGAGAGAATTAAACGTTCCTGAATCTGTAAATGTATGAATAGTATATCTGTTATTATATGTAATAGTCCCTCCAGTCGCGACTGAAGAAGGATTGAATTGTTGCATGCACGACACACCGGACCAATACGGTGCAGAATACGAACAGACACACTGACTGACGCTCGTCGCACCTATCGGTGACGTTTTATTCGCTGGACACTTTGCACACGTCTTACTGTTAACATCAGTGTATGTAGCCGCGGGACATTTATCTACGCACATTTTTGTAGAAAAATCCCAGTACTTGTTCGCTGGACACGTACATTGTTTTGTGCTGATTTGAGAAGTTGTCGCATTCACAGTGTCTACTGTTCTTATAGATGCACTTTGACGCGTGAGTATGCCTGTAATTTGTCGACTCTGAGTCGTAGGTGATGCTGGTATCGTACCGTATTTTAACGAGGCGTTTGTCGACGAAGATACTTGCGCTGGAGATGAAGTATACGTTGGTATCGCCACTGAATACGATGAAAGTGTAGGGTCTTGGTAATCATAATCAGGGTCTCCTCGATCGTTTGGCGTCAAGCAATAATAATGCCCCACAAATCGATTATTGGGATCATCTGCTATTAAAGTCCGACACAAATTTGTACCGCTTGCACCCACTTCTGCAGTACAATCTGGTGTATAAGTACCAGATATATAGGTACCAGATGGATATTTGTGAACTCTGAAACAATCGACGCACTTTTTCGTGACTGAGTTATAAATATATTGTGAAACCCCACAGTATGTTCCAGGGTTGGGTGATTTACATTTATACGTGGTGGTTGAGTAATTGGAAAATCTTAACCATTCTCCGGGTGGAACGAGAGTCCATCCTGCGGGGCATGTATAATTGTAGCATACTCCATCTACGAGCGTCGGTTTGTCATCTGGACATTTAAGAGTGCTCGTTTGCTGTACACAGTCTGTTCCTACGAGAGCTACACTGACCCCGGAACATGTGTATTGTTTACAGACGCTTCCTTCCAAAACTGAATTTCCGATGGTTGTGAGAGACCCGTTCGTTCCGGCAGTTATAATTCCGTTACCGGACGGGCACGTGTACTCGGACGATGTCGTCGCTGTACATGTCGTCCCTGAAAGTGTGTACCCACTCGGACACGCATAACTCGTCGTTGGGCATTTTATGTTTACAGTCGCGGTTTGTATCGGTTGTCCTGTTTTGGTGCAGACTGAACCATTTACTATCCATCCAATCGGACACGTATAAGAATCGAGTGTACATCCCGAGTACGGCATAGTGTACTGTGTCGAATAACATACATTCGCTGTGTTGTACGAGTCACCCGGACAATCGTACGCGCTCACTTTTGAACACACTGAACCAGTGAGTTTCCATGAACTGTCTGGGCATCCCAAATTTGTCAATGTCGATGTTTGACCATCGGTACACTGGACGCATGTACCTGACCCATTCACTCCACCGGATCCGTCAGGGCACGTACACCCGGTGATTCCAACGGTACCAGCTGGCGATGTTTGTGTGCCCGGGCACGTTGTGCATGATTTTGTTACACTATCACCGTACATTCCAGGTGGGCATTGAGAAATACACACCCCGCCGCTCAAAAATTGCCCGGATGCGCACGCGCACGCGGTAACACTCAGAGAACCTACAGGTGATGTTCCGTATGGACACGGTGTACACGTCGTTCCAGTCGCGTAGCTTCCAGCCGGACAACTTAGAGTACATCCAGTTTGGTATTGAGTTCCCTGAGGACTTGTTTGATTCGGTCCACACGAAGTACACTCCCCTGAACCATTCATACCAAACTTACCAGCCGGACATTGACACGCGTTGATACTCGTTGACCCAGAAACCGATACTTGATCACCCGGACACGAAACACATTCACCGTTGCTCATATACGTATTCACTGGGCAACTGGCAATACAAACACTTCCAAATGCAGGTTTTGTCACCGAAGTCAAAACTGCTGCTTGTGAAATAGTATTGGTCACTGGAATTGAAGATGTTCCGTCTGTGTGAAAACAGTAATTCTTCAGAGTCATTTGTGAGTCACCCGGACATGACGTTTCTGTTTTGGTACACGTCGTACCAGAAAGGATCCATGACTGGTCCGGGCATTTGTTTTCATTGCCGGTACACGTCGTTCCTGAAAGTGTAAATCCAGGCTCACATACGAACGGAGGACCAATAGCCATTGTGCGTGAAGAGCACTTGACACACACACCGTTTTGTGACATCGTGAATGGAGCCGTGCACGCGGCGACGCATTGTTTTTTGAGAGGGTTCCAGAAAGTTCCCGAAGGACATGAATCTTTGAGATATACGATGGTAATCTGAGGAGTACCTGTTGTAAAAGTTCCGTATTCAGTCACAAGAGTTGTTGAGGGATTAAGGTATGGTATTTTTCCAGACATGGTGGGTGTCGAAGTTGATGAAATTGTGATTGGCGTCGTTTGGGTCACTGTAAAAATGTCGGGCGATGAATAAATTTGGGTTGATGTTACCGAAATAAAGTCAATTATAGTGAGCCCGGAAGTCGACAATGGAACAAAATTCCCTGAAGTTGTAAATGTGTGAGTTATATAAAACCCCCTGTTGTCAATATCTCCACCTGTCGCTAGAGAACAAAATGAAGACCCTGTTAACGAACTTGTTCCGGTTGGACAAGAAGAACACGAAGTTGCACCGGATGAGGTTGAATATGTACCCGCTGAACACGGCACACATACAGATTCACTCGTTCCGCGAGTCCCCGAAAAACTTGTACCCAAAGGGCATTTCAGACACACCGGGAAACCTAAGCCCGAATACGTTCCTGGCCCACATGGCACACAATCACCGACTGAATTTGCACCGGGGCCCACGTAAGACGTCCCCGCGGGGCACGTCTGACACGTTTTGTCGGTTTTGTATTTACCGGCTAAACATATCATTAAACACGCTGAACCTAATGTCACAAGTGTTTCGGGTGGACATGAGCTAATACATTCCTGGGAACCAGCTACAGAAAACAAACCTGACGGGCAAGGTGTACACGAGGCTGAACTCGTTGCACCGACAACAGTTGAGTATGTACCTGCAGGGCACGGTGCACACGAGGTTGCACCCAATGTATATGAGTATGTACCTGCGGGGCACTGTGTACACCCAGTTCCAAGAATCGTTGAAGAACCAACCGCCGTAAAATTGTTGGAATATTCACCCGGCTTACACAGAATTGCTTTGATTTCAGTATCTGAATTTCCATCGCACAATGTCTTGACATAATGAAAACCAAATATCTTAGAACAAGAATAACCGGTTTCAGAGAGAGAACTTATTACGAATCGGTATAGTTCAGGTGCCCATTCGAGAGTGGTCCACGCTCCTTTTTTAAGTCCGTTCGTTCCATTGGTCCAGTTAACCCCATCGTTTGATTGCATCACGACTCGATCTGAATTATTTGAAACTGCTATGAAATAACCTAGGTCTGGAATCCATTTTACAGAAATCCAATTTGCAGTTACAACTCCATTGTTACCAGATGAAATTGTAGACCAGTTTGTGCCGTCAGAAGAATATATGACAACCAAGCTAGAACCATTAGAAACGGCAACAAATTTACGTAAAGTAGGAGACCAAGCAATAGAAGACCAATTTGCCTGTTGTATTTGGTTTACACCTGACCACGTGAATCCGTCACTTGATTTCATGAACCAGGGAGTTGTAGGTGAGACTGCTACAAATAATTTCAACTCTGGAGACCACGTAATCGAACTCCAGTTTGATGGCATCAAAAAACCTCCAGTACCATATATTAATAAACTCCAGTCTATTCCGTTATTTGAAACGGCGCCAATTATAGTAGATGTACTATTATTACATAACGCTACAAACATTTTCAAGTCTGGAGACCATGTGACTGTATTCCACCATCCTTGTTTCCCTATCACAGACCAATTAATACCATTGAACGAATACATAATTGCGTTGGTACCAACCGCTGCGAACATAGATAATTCTTGTGACCATACGACCGACTTATACACAGAACCATTTGTTAAACTTCCGTTGTACCACGTGTCTCCGTCTAACGAATACGCCGTCTCTGCGATGGTATCTGAAACTGATACAAATAAGCTTAATTTAGGAGACCATGCAATTGAACTAGATCGTATCCAATTACCACTAGGTACATAGTTTGTAAACACGGTCCATTTGATTGTAGATCCATCCGTCTGAACTTGTTTAGAACAAGCTAAACTTTTTTGAAATTCTTGAGGAGGCGGATTCGAACAGTTTGCACATGTTCCGGGTGAACCCAATGAATTAAATGTTCCGGGATTAAAACCACTTGGGCGTTGACCCGATGGACATGTTAAAAGTTTTGTGCCGAATTGTGCATCTTGAGTTGAACTGCACACACTCTTGACGTATTGATTTCCGGTTGGTTCAGAACATTTGGTGCAAGTTCCAGCCGAACCCAATGAAATAACTGTTCCAGGATTGAAGCCATAAGCGTATTGATTTACCGGACATGACATCGTAGCAAACTGAGTATCTTGAGTTGAACTACACACACTCTTGACGTATTGATTTCCAGTGGGCCGAGAACAATTTGTACATACACCAGGAACCCCCACTGATAGAGAGGTTCCTGGATAAAAACCAGTCACTGTCTGGCCCGATGGACATGTTGAAAGTTTCGTACCGAATTGTGTATCTTGAACTGAAGTACACACACCCTTGACATATTGATCTCCAGTTGGTTCAGAACAATTACCACATGTTCCAGGTGAACCCAACGAAACAATTGTTCCAGGGTTAAACCCTATTGGAACTTGACCAGCTGTACATATAGGTTTTCTAGCGAACGCAGTATCGACGCCTGTTGACTTGTTACATATGGCTGAAACATATTGGTTGTAACCCGGTTCAGAACAAATGTACGAAGAATATGTGATAGAATCGCCAATTATTATGTATTTACCTACTTCGGGTGCAAATATAATCGAAAGACTAGAGTTAGGGATTGAATTAGGATATTTATTCCAATTAATTCCATTAGATGAAAACATTGCACCGGTAGGCGAGATGGCCATAAAAGACCTTGTTCGAACACACCATGTTATTGATTTCCATTCATACATGGGAACTCCGTTTGTTTTAGAAACGGCTGTATCAGGACTAATTCGAGTCCAGTTAATACCGTCAAATGAATACGCAACACCATCATTAATGTTCGAAACTGCTACAAAAATATTTAGGTACGGCGACCATGTAACCGAGTTCCAATAATTATTTGACCAGTCACCACTAAAAGGAGTAAAAGTCGTCCAATTGATACCATCAGATGAATACATGATTTCCCCATCACCAACTGCTACAAAACGTTTCAAACTTGATGACCATGTAACCGATCTATACGCAGAATTTGCAAGTCCATTCCATCCAGAAGAAATTGTTGTCCAGTTAATTCCATCAGAAGAATACATTACCAGAAGAGAGTAGTACCCCGAACCAGACACAGCTACAAAACGATTTAATTCCGGGGACCATGTAATAGAATTCCATATTGCACCGTTACCAGTACCATTTTGACCGCGTAAAATGGTTGTCCAATTAATTCCGTCGGATGAATACATTACGATAGCGTTGTAAGGTCCGTTTAGGTATGCGAATGCAACAGCTACAAATCTATTTAATGACGGCGACCATGTAATAGAATTCCAGTTTGATTTAACAACGCCTTGTGTACCGCTCGGAATCGCAGTCCAGTTTACTCCATCTGATGAATATATAACCGGTGTGTCGGAACCAGAAACAGCTACAAAACGATTTAGTTGAGGAGACCATGCAATAGAATTCCAGGGTCCATTCGTGACCCCGTTCGTACCAGGTAAGAGTTCTGTCCATGTTGGTGCGTTGGACATAACCGCGGAACTGTCCATTATACAATTTCCTGAACTTCCTGCTACAGCTGACGATCCACTCGAAAATCCTTCAAGTTTTCCGTAACACATGGGTTCTAAAATCAATGTATCCGAATATGTACTACATGTTTTGAAGACATATTGTTTACTCGTCGGTTCAGAACAGTTCACACAAGTTCCAGAAGATCCTAACGAAGTTGACGAACCAGCCGAAAAACCTGTATTGTATTGATTTGATGAACATGATGTTGTACCAAATTTCGTATCAGCTGTATCACTACACACCGCTGAGACATATTGAGTTCCTATTGGTTCAGTGCATAAAAGAACTTTAACGGTTCTAGTATTTTCTAAAACATAAAAGGCGCGATTTGACTTGAACACTATGTTAAGTGGAGAGGATACAGAACCGCTCATAAACGTTGAAACGGCAGCCTCGGGTGTCACTTTACGAATTAAATTATTTAATGTATCTGAAACATAAAGAACACCATTGGAATCGATTACTATGCCATTCGGGTTTTTAAAACGAGCTCGAGTCCCTGTTCCATCTCTATTTCCCATCAATCCATCACCGGCAAAAGTTGTAACAACACCGCTAGATGTCACTTTACGAATTTTATTATTATATAAATCTGCGATATAAAGATTACGGTTAGAATCGATCGCAATTCCAGATGGATAGTAAAACTTAGCAGCAGTTCCTACTCCGTCAATCATTCCAGCACCAGAACCAGCAATCGTTGTAACAACCCCCCCAGGTGTCACTTTACGAATTTTATGGTAGTCTGTAACGTAAAGATTTCGATCAGAACCGATTGCAATTCCCCATAGAGAGCTGAAACTGGCAGAAGTTCCCGTTCCATCGACGGAACCAAACGTTCCACTTCCAGCCAAGGTTGTAACAACACCTGCTGATGTCACTTTACGAACTCTGAATTCTTCCGTTACAAAAAAGTTACCATCCGGATCTAACACGATTCCCTGAGGTTTGTTAAATCCACTAGCAAACGTTGTAACGACACCTGAAGGCGTCACTTTGTTGATTATGTTCTGACTTTTATTTGCTATATAAATATTACCAGTTGAATCAATTACACCTCCGTATCCACCTATTTGAGCAAATGTTGTAACGTTCAAGCTCATACTACACTACTACATATTAGACAAATTAAACTCGGTCAAAAGCTCGCTCAATGAATGATAGTACCGTTTCAAGTCTTTTTCGAACCTTTTGTCCGATGTGTGTTTCTTCTGGACGTACAGCCACGCCAGGTTCGCCTTGGAGTACTTGGTGCGTGACTGGTTCTCTGTCGGTTTCCGTGGTCGGGCCTTGACTTCTGCAGCAGGCTCTTCGACGACCCGGTCGATAAACGACAGAGCCTGCATGCATGTATCTGCCAAGTCATCCTTCTTCTTGTGCTTGTCGAAAATGGGTACCCAGTGTGGCTGTGTCTCCTGAATAAAGGCACGACACCGCTCGATGGATGCCTTTTTACGTTGGAGGTACCGTGCACGACCCGGCCCTGCTACGTCAGGCACCTTGTGACGTGCGTCATAAATGATAACATCCTTGTCGTGACATAGAAAGTACGTGTGCAGAAAGTGCTCGACGCCTTTCATTGTACGATTGCGATCCGGTTGCTTTTCAATAAGGACCGTGTGCGCCTCTAGGGTCCATTGGAGTACACGTAGGTGTGTCT
>Ga0247723_1000811_pt1 | contig 19978 bp, 36 predicted proteins | sample MSEWelMarce5H_FC_FD_189079 | JGI IMG/M metagenome (GOLD analysis project Ga0247723, IMG submission 189079) | Subsurface sediment microbial communities from gas well in West Virginia, United States - MSEEL Well Study Marcellus 5H_FC | ecosystem: Environmental > Terrestrial > Deep subsurface >... | reverse complement strand
AAATGGCTCAAGCTGATTACCAAGATATTCAAAATATGTTGCAAGCAGGTCAGTTGCGTGAAGGCTACCAAGGTCAGCAAATGCAAGGTGACATTGCTAAGTTTAACTTCTTGCAAAACCAACCACAGCAGAATTTGCAGAACTATCTATCGTTGGTATATGGCAACCCATTAGGACGAGTAGCTTCTTCTACAACTAGTGGAACACAAGACACATCTATGCTACAAAATGCTTTGGGTTTAGCGGCTGTTGGCGGTGGCTTGTATAAGAATTTAGGTGGTCAACAAGGCATTAGCAACTTGTATAACAGCGCATCTAATTGGTTGGCTGGCCCAAATGCTGCATATAACGCTGCAACCAACTACGCTACTACTTCTCCAACAGGTTGGCTTGACTTCTAAGGACTAACATGGCTGGACTATTAGACATTTTCGGTACAGGCGGTGCAGACACAATGGGTCTGCTTGGTATGTCACAAGCTGACATTGCTCGTAATCGTGATGATGCACAAGCACAAGCCTTGTATGCCCTAGCAGGGCGTTTATTCCAAGGTGGGAATACTGGACAATCTATTGTTGAGGGATTGCAACAAGGTCAGAAAGCATATCGTGGCGGTATGCAAGACACATTGCAAAGCCAGTTACAGAATGTTCAATTAGCTGACATGATTCGTAAGCGTAAGCTAGAGCAACAAGCATTAGCTGAACAACAACGAATTCAAGGTGTTATCCAAGGTGCTGTAACCAAGCCTCAAGAGATTTATGGCGAGGACATAATGGGTCAGCGAGTAGGTGAAGGAATGACTGCTGGTGGCTTTGATTTGCAAAAAGCAATTCCTCAATTGATGAGTTCTGCTGAAGGACGCAAAGCACTAAGTGAATTGGTTGCATCTCAGAAAGCAATGGGTGGTGAAACTACTTCATTGGCTGAAGGTGCAAAACTTATTCGTGTTAATCCTATTACTGGAAAAGTAGAGACTGTTGCTCAAGGCGCACCAAAACAAGATGCACTGCCAACTTCTTTACGTGAGTTTATGGTTGCCAAAGATAATCCCAATTATGCAAAGTTTTTGGAAACACAAACAGCAGCAAAAGCACCAAAATTTGCCGTAGATTTAAAAGACCCTACAGCAATAGCAAAAGCACAATCTGACGTTTTAAAAGATTGGCGTGGCGTAGTTAAAGACGTTGGCGCAATGGAAGTTGCTGACAGATTTAAGGCTGCAAAGGCTGCTGTAGCAGAAGCAAATGCAGGAAATAAAACTGCTGATGGCGCATTGATTTATGCCATTGGTAAGATTTATGACCCATCTGGTGCTGTCCAAGAAGGTGACAAAGCTACTATTCTGGGCAATCGTTCTATTCCTCAGTCAATTAAAGCCTATGCAGAACGAGCGTTAAGTGGTCAATCTTTGTTACCAGAAGAACGTGCGGGATTGCTTTCTGTTGCAACTAAATTAGTTGAATCAAAGGCTCGTAATCTTGAGGCGCAAAAAGCACCTTACTCAAGCATTTCTCAGCAGCTAGGCGGTAATGGTTCATTGCTGTTAAACCCTCTTGCAGATGCGTTAACTGCACCAGTTGAAAAATTTAGTATTCCTTCTGGCGTAACAGTTACAAGGAAAAAGTAATGGCAACCTATGAAGTAACGATTGAGGGTAAAGGAACATATGAAGTCACTTCTGACAAAGAATTGACTGACGCACAGGCATATCAGTATGCACTTGAACAATCTAAAGCTGAAGTTACTCCTAGCACACCTGCTAAAAGAATGACAAGAGAAGAAGCTATTGCGGAAATTACTAGCTTTCCTCGTGCAGAACAGATGCAAATTGGTAGTGCTAAAGACCTTGGCAGACAATTAGGTTTGACAGGTAGAGCAGCATTAACTGGTGCTTTGTCTATTCCTACAATTGGTGCTGATGCGCTAACAGGTCTGATTAACATTTTGGCGGGTAGGCAAGTAATGAAGCCTAGTAGTCAAGGTCTGCAAGACTTAATGACTCGAATTGGTGTTCCTACTCCACAGACTTCACAAGAGCGTGTCGTGCAAGATGTAACAAGCGCAGGTTTTGGTGTCGCTGCCCCTGCTTCTGTTGCTAAGTATTTTCCAGTACAAGCAAGAGACTTCTTTACCAAGAGTTTAGAGACTCAAGGTGCTGCTGCTGCTGGTGGTGCATTGGCATCTGGTGCTGCTCGTGAAAGTGATGTTGGCCCTGTTGGTCAAGCATTAGGTGCTTTGGCGGGTGCTACTACAGCAGGTGGTGCAGTTGGTTCTGCACCTGTTCTTGCTCGTACCACTAGAGAGATTGTGCGTCCATTTACTGAAGCAGGTAGAGAAGTAATCACAGGCAATGTATTGCGTAACTTGGCATCTGATGCCGAACAAGCAATTAAAGCTGGTGCGACTTATGTTCCTAAGGTTAGTGGTTATACGCCTACAACTGCACAAGCTACTCGTGACCTTGGATTGATTAACGTTGAGACTGCGTTAAGAGGGATGGATAACACTAAGGCTCGTTTTGCTACACAGGCTTTAGAAGCTAACCAAGCGCAGATGGCTATTTTGAATCGTCTTGCTAAAGATGATGACGCACTCACGGCAGCCATTAAAAAGCGTGATGATGTAGCTGACCCATTGCGTGAACAAGCATTTGCTAATTCAACTGTGACACCAGAGATATTTCAATCTGGAGTTGCTTTAACAGTTAATAAGACCATTGATGACATTCTTGCTTCACCAGTAGGCAAGCGTAAAACTGTCATTTCTGTGATGAACGATGCTAAAGACGATATTGCTCGTGCCACAACTCCTGCTGAACTTTATGAGATTCGTAAGGATTTAAGGGCTGCTGCTCAAGGATTGTTGGATAAGTCTAGTACAGGTGGGCCAACAGCAGGTGCTTATAAGGCGGCAGGAGAGCCACTTAAACAAGTCATTCGTGCTGTAGATGATGCTATTGAAGCAGGTGCTACTGGCTACAAAGATTACTTATCTAAGTACGCTGCTTCCAGCAAAGGCATTGAGCGTCTTGAAGCTGCTCAACAGTTTAAAGGTAAGGTTCTATCTACGACTCCAGACCCATCAAGAGTTAACGACTATCTAATCTCACAACCTAAGTTTTTAAATGCTATTCGTGCTGCTGAGAAAGAAACAAAACTTTCTAATACGCAACTTGCGGTGTTAAAGCGTGTAGCTGAAGACTTAGATAGTGGTGTTTTAGCTCGTGCTACTAAGCCAATGGGTTCAGATACATTTAAGAACATGAGTACCGCTAACGTGATTGGTGGAATGATTGGTAAGCAAATGTTTGGTGATGTTCCTCCTGTTTTACAGAAGGTATCCGCACCAATGAACTGGCTTTACAACGGCACAGATGATGCTATCCGTGAGTTGTTGGTTAATGCAATGCTAGACCCTAAACTAGCAGCTTCATTGATGAAAAAAGCATCTACTACAACAGTAGAGCCATTGAGCAAAGAATTGCAACGTAAAGCACTACAGTTAGGATATGGTGCAACATTTGGTTTAACTGAAAAACCATATCGTGTAGATTTAACTGGAATGGCTAACGCCAACTAAGGACTAACATGGCAAAGACAAAGATTAGTGAATTTAGCGCAACCCCTGCTAATAACACAGACATTGATTCTATTAACATTGCAGAGGGCTGTGCGCCATCTGGCATTAACGACGCTATCCGTGAGTTAATGGCTCAACTGAAGGACTTTCAGACAGGTGCTGTTGGCGACTCCTTTAACGGCCCTGTAGGTACATCTACGGCTGCTGCTGGCGCATTTACCACTCTGTCAGCATCTAGCACTGCTACGCTGTCTGGTTTAACTGCCTCTACTGCTTTGGCGTTAGATGCCAGTAAGAACGTGGTTTCTGTAACCAATACAGGTACTGGTAGCAATGTGTTGGCTACCTCTCCTACCCTAGTTACACCTATCCTTGGAACACCTACTAGCGCAACCTTAACGAACGCTACAGGTCTTCCTATATCTACAGGTGTATCAGGTTTAGGAACTGGTGTAGCAACCTTTCTAGCGACTCCATCCAGTGCAAACCTAGCGGCTGCCTTAACTGATGAAACAGGAACAGGCTCTGCTGTTTTTGCGACTTCTCCGACATTGGTGACTCCAGTATTAGGAACACCTACAAGTGCAACCCTGACCAATGCGACAGGACTTCCCCTAACTACTGGTGTGACAGGAACACTACCTACTGCCAATGGCGGTACAAACCTAACATCATTCACATCAGGCGGTGTGGTGTACGCATCTAGTTCTAGTGCATTGGCTACTGGCTCTGCGCTTACTTTTGATGGGACTCAAATAGCCACATTAAAAAGTTCATCAGGGCCATTGTTTACTTTTAACGACACTACTACAGCCTTTGGTGCTGTAGGTTCACAACTTGCTATTACGGGTGCTGGTGCTGTAGACACATTTATAGTTACTTCAACCAATGGTAAGCCATTAAATTTAAGAGCACCAACTGGTCAATATATAAGTTTTGATTTGGCTACGTCAGAACAAATGCGCCTCACCTCAACAGGGTTGGGTATTGGTACAAGTTCGCCTACAAATGCTAAGTTAAGCGTTACTTCAAGCACACCAACAATTTCTGCGCCATTTACGGGAACGCAAATTAAATTATGCGGTGATGGTTTAAATAATAGCAATTACTCTGGTATTGCTTACAGAACAAGTTCAAGCACAGATAACTATGGTTGGAGTGCTGGTGCAATTAGAACTACTGATGTTGATGTCGGTGGATTTATATTTAATTTTCACACAGGTACTGCGGCAGGCTCAGAAAAAATGAGGCTTGATACCTCAGGCAATCTAGGCTTGGGAGTTACTCCGAGTGGTTGGTGGAGTTCCCGCAAGGCTTTCCAGTTTGGCACTACAGGTTCAATTGCCAGCGGTAGTGGCAGTACATTGATTGGCGACAATTATTACACCGACAACACCCCTGCAAATATTTATTTGACTACGGGATTTGCTACCGCATACCAACAAACTACTGGAGAGCATCGTTGGTTAACAGCCGCATCAGGCACAGCAGGAAACTCTATCTCCTTTACCCAAGCAATGACGCTAGATGCGTCTGGGAATTTGGGTGTGGGGACTACAAGTCCTAGCCAAAAATTCCACTTAAATGTGGCTTCTGGAAGTATGTATCAACAAATCAGTTCAGGCTCAAATAATCTTTATTTAGGCTATGACTCTGGAAGAACGGTTAGCGCAATCCAATCTAATAATGCTTTAGTTTTTGATGTTGGAAGCACATACACAGAACGAGCCAGAATAGACGCTAACGGCAAATTATTTTTAGGTACTACAAGTGATTTAGGTGGTGTTGGTGCAAAGTTAGCTATTTACAGCCCTGATTTAACCAATACCGCAAATGGTTGCACTATAAAAAATGGTGCAAATAGTACAGGTGGTGCTTACCTAGCGTTTATTAACTATCTTGATGCAACCATTGGTTCAATTACTCAATCAACATCAACAGCAGTCCTTTACAACGTAACTTCTGACCAACGATTAAAAGATAACATTCAAGATGCTGATTCTGCTTCTAGTTTGATTGACTCTTTGCAGGTGCGTAAATTTGATTGGAAGTCTGACAGTTCGCATCAGCGTTATGGTTTTGTGGCTCAAGAACTTGTGACTGTCGCACCCGAAGCAGTTTATCAACCAAATGACACAGAACAAATGATGGCAGTGGACTACTCTAAACTTGTGCCAATGTTGGTCAAGGAAATTCAATCACTACGTCAGCGTCTTTCTGCCGCTAATCTTTAAAAGGAAAATATCATGACTACTACTTGGAAAATTACCCAGACTGACTATGAAACCTCCAACGGGTTCATTATTACGGGGCATTGGACTGCAACTGCGGTTGACGGAGACTATACGGCTTCTATCTACTCCACAGCATCTTGGCAAGCAGGAACACCAACAATCCCTTATGCGTCCGTTACTGAAGCAGAAGTATTGAACTGGGTCTGGGAATCTGTTGATAAACAAGCCACAGAAGATGCTCTGGCGGCTAATATTGCTTTGCAGAAGAATCCTGTAACTGCTACTGGCACACCTTGGAGTGCAGCATGAAATTAGAACTAGACGTTAACGAGATTAACTTTGTATTACAAACTTTGGGGCAACTGCCCTCAAGTAGTGGCGTGTGGCCTCTTATCGTAAAGATTAAAGAACAGGCTGAAGCGCAAGTTCCTAAAGAAGCACTAGCGGAGTGAGTTATGGAAAACGAAGTCACCCACAAGCAAATCTACGATAGATTGGTTGCAGTTGAAACCAAGGTAGATGAGATAGACAAGAACACAAAAGGACTTGTAGAGGCTATAAATGCCTTGGATGGGGCTTTTAAAGTCCTTGGGTGGGTGGCTTCTGCTGCCAAGCCTATTCTGTGGGTGGGTGGTTTAATCATGGCTGCTGGTGCTGTTTGGCAGACTTGGATTAAAAAATGATGGATTGGCTAGAAGCTATTGTGGCTCTAGCCTTTCTTTTTTGTTTTGTCATGTTCTGTAGTCATGTCATTCTTTGGGCGATGCCGTGAGATGGCTTATTGCACTCGTTCTCATTCTCTCACTTCACTCCACAGGCAAAGACTTGTGCAGCGTCAGGGAATTTTGGTCAATTGCTCATACCATTCACAATCCATCAGAGCGTCATCAGCAACTTTCAATGTGGCTGACAAACAATGCAAGGTTTTGCAGAAGTCAAGACTTTATAGTTATTTGGAATAATTTATCAGAGTGGGCTGGCACAGCAGATTCATCTGAAATTAGAGCAAAAGTCATTCATGGATACAAAGATGCGCTTGAGCGAGAGAAGAAATGATTATCCCAAGCAAGTGGTATCCGATGGTTCAACCAAGATACGATTTTCAGACTGTTGTTTTTGATAAAGCTGCTGAAAAAGTAGATGAAGACTACAGACTAGCAATGAAGGCTCATAAAGTTGAGTTAGCAATAGCAGAATTAGAAGTGGAACTGTATAACAAGAAAGCTAGGGTCAACCAATTAGAGTTGGCAATGTTAAGACCAAACAAATTAGATTTATACATATAGGACTAACATGGAAGATATAAAAGGAAAACTTACTTTTTATGTGACCTTCATGGTCAGCTTTACTTTGTGCATATCGGTGTTAGCTTTTGTAGTTGCTTTTGTTCTTGGTCTATGGGCAAAAGAAGTTGATAACGCTGAAATATTTAAACTGATAAGCCCTGCATTTCAAACCATCATTGGTGGATTTATTGGGTTATTGGCTGGTGTGAAACTATCTCACGATGATGAGAAAAAATGTAAAAGGGGCGACTAATGCTTGATATTCTTTCTGGTGGAATACTTGGTTCAATCTTTGGTGGAGTTTTTCGACTAGCACCAGAAGTTCTTAAATGGATGGATAAAAAGAATGAGCGTTCCCATGAACTTAATATGTTTAAGTTCCAATGCGACTTGGAAGCCCAACGTGGTCAGCAGAAGTTAGCTGAGATTGGCGCACAAAGAGAAGCTGCTATTGACGTAGGTGTCATGGATGCCTTTCAATCAGCCATAGAACAGCAAGCAACGATGGTTAAAGCGGCTGGTGGATGGGTAGCCTCACTTTCTGCTTCTGTTCGTCCTGTGGTTACATATTGGGTTCTGTTTGTTTGGTCATTTATCCATGTTTGGTTTGCATGGAACGCTTGGTTAGCAGGTGCGCCAGCCGTTGAAGTCTTCAAGACTATGATGACACCAGACTTTTCTGCATTGCTCTCAGGAACTATTAACTACTGGTTTCTTGATAGAACTCTGTCTAAGCGTGGTTTATGAACTTAGAACTAGCTGCATCTTTATGTAAGCAGTTTGAGGGGTTTAGAAGTAAACCCTACCTTTGCCCTGCTAACGTAGCTACGATTGGCTATGGCTCTACCTACTATGCTGATGGGCGTAAGGTAACGCTTCAAGATAGCCCTATTGATGAGCCTACTGCTAGTGCCTTACTAATGCACGAACTAGAACATACCTATTTACATGGTGTTTTAAGGAATTGCCCCATACTTATGACAGATGAACGCAAGTGCAATGCTATTGTGGACTTTTGCTATAACTTAGGTACTGGCAGACTCCAGACTTCCACTTTAAAGTGGAAAATAAATGCCCAAGATTGGGAAGGCGCAAAAGAACAGTTGAAGTTATGGAATAAAGGTGGCGGTAAAGTTTTATCTGGGTTGAAAAAACGCAGAGATGCGGAATGTCTGTTGTTAAATTAAATTGTCATAAATACTGTATAAGGTATTGAAATGACTAACATTCCCACACCAGAGGACGCTGCTTACTTTGCACATAGTGTCAGAAAGTGGCAACAAGTGCTAAGTCTTGGGGATTGGAGAATAGAGAAGGGCAGTAAACCAGCTAAAGCAGCAATGGCTTCTGTTGAGTTTAATTCCTCTGCTCGTTTGGCTACCTATCGACTTGGTGACTTTGGTGCTGAAAAGATAACACCAGACTCATTAGATAGAACTGCACTACATGAGTTACTTCATATATTTCTATATGACCTTATGTGTGTAGCAACAGACCCTAAGTCTTCTGATGAGGAAATAGAGATGCAAGAGCATAGAGTTATCAATCTGCTAGAAAACTTACTCTCTAAGGATTCCAATGGGCGCACATAACGAGACTTGTACGGACATGGAGTTTATCCAGTTATGGGGAAAACTTCAATCTGCGACAAAGATAGCTGAACATCTTGGGATACACAATAGGGCGGTTCATCTACGCAGAAGGTGGATTGAAAAACAATACAACGTAGCACTTAGCGCAAGTGACCATCGTGGTGCTTATTACGATAAAAACAGACCCAAGTCATTCTCTCCTTTAAAGCAGATAGAACTAGGCATCCTAGACGGAACAGTGATTGTGTTCTCAGATGCTCACTTTATTCCTGCACAGCGTACAACAGCGTTTAAAGGGCTTCTATGGGCTATCCAAGAGTTCAAACCCAAAGCAGTAATATGCAATGGTGATGCGTTTGATGGGGCTTCCATATCACGACATGACGTAACTGACCAACCACAGACCTCTGTTATCCAAGAACTAAAAGCCTGTCAGGGTGCGCTAGGTGAAATTGAAGAAACCGCTAAAGCAGCGAGGCACAATGTAAAGTTATGCTTTACATGGGGTAATCACGACATTCGGTTTGGCAATAGATTAGCGCAACACGCACCACAGTTTAAGGATGTTGTCGGATTTAAGCTGACAGACCATATCCCAGATTGGGATTTCTGTTGGGCAGTGTGGCCTACCGATAGCGTCATTGTTAAGCATCGTTACAAAGGTGGTGTTCATGCCGCACACAACAATACTGTGAACGCTGGTGTGTCAATAGTTACTGGACACTTGCACTCTTTAAAGGTTACTCCGTTTTCTGACTATAACGGATGTAGATACGGAGTAGATACAGGAACACTTGCTGAGACTGATGGCCCACAATTTACTTATGCAGAGATAAACCCAAGTAACCATAGGTCAGGCTTTGCAGTGCTGAACTTCTTTAACGGAGAGTTGTTGCTTCCAGAGTTAGTTCAGAAGTTTGACGAAGACCAGATTCAATTCCGTGGTGAAGTTATTGATGTAGGTGCATTTTGAGTGCTTGGCTAATCATTCTCACAGGGGCTATCTACGCCTACATTGCTGGTGAGCAGCTATGGAAAGATAACCCACACATGGCTATTGTCTATGCAGGTTACGCTTTTTCAAACGTGGGGCTTTACCTGTTGGCAAAGTAAGTTACAGAGGCTCGTGAGCGTTTAAAGCAAAGTCTGGGACTGTTTCAGTTTCTTCATCAAGTTCGTCAATTGCTTCATATTCAACTGCCCAACCATTTTCTTCTTGGAATTCAATAAACTCTTGTATGACTTGAATCTTATCAAAGTCATGGGTTTCAACTGTAATTTTCTCACTACCTGTCCAACCAAATTCCATTTCAAATTTCATGATGTTCTCCTAACGCAACCGATTGTTGCAACTAAATCGTAGAACATCTTTATGTCAAAAACAAGACTTAGGGTTCTTTTTGGAACACTCCGTTGGGCAAAAGAATACCCTTACGATTCTTAATCTGGTCATAGGCTATTTCCATGCACTGCACTAAATTTATGTCTTGCAGTACACAGTAGTTAATAAGACAGACCATGACGTCACCAACAGAATCAACAATAGCATCCTCGTCATTTTTAATCGTGGCATCTGCTAGTTCTCCCATCTCTGACATTGCTTTGAGAAGCTGAACTTCTGGTGTGCTGTTAGGAATAATCTTTCTGGCTTCTGACCATTGAATTATCTTCATCTCTATATTTGCGTATGACATAACTATCCTTTCTGATTTGCAAATTCGTACCACATGACATAAAAGTCTTTTAGGTAATCAAGACCTTCTCCTATCTTGACGCACTTACCTAGAACAACTTGGAACACATCTCCAACTTCAGTTTGTTCGTTGTCTGTGTCACCGATAATGACTAACACAGTAAATTTAGGCACTTGAGCAAAAGCCTTGAGTAGCAATTGCTGACCAGTAGCCATTTTCTCGTTAGGCTTCTTCCACTCTCCGATTAGGAAGTGTCCCTTTCTCTCGCAAATCATGTCTATATTGCTAGGCAAGAAGTGAGGATTGCTTTGTATCAACCTAGCGAAATCTCTGAAGTCAGTATGACTAGCCAGAGAGTTTCGCATTTGATTAGGCGGGCTACTCATGTTCGTCCGACATTGCTGTCCACTTTCGCCCATAAATGGTGAAGCCTACTCGCTGCGTCTGTGATTGCAAAACGGGACGGAGTTGCACCGCGACCTGACACCCGCACAGCATCCGCTTTTGGCTTCATAAACTTAATAATCCATTGCTTGTCGAATGTCTCGAATCCGCATTTTTAAAAGAGGTGCAAGACTTTCTTTTGACTCTTTTAGTCGTTTTAATTCTGATTCAAGATAACGAATTCGCTCGTCAAGGTTTTCCTCAACAGTTGGATTGTGGTCAATTCTTTGAGCGCCTATTAAAGCGCCTTTCATTCTGGTTTCTTCAGGTAAATAGTTCATGTTATCTCCTTAAAATGGCGCGTCATCATCAAATTCTTCTTGCTTGACCTTTTTCTTAGGCTGCACATCTGCGTTCTTATTCTTGACAGACAAAGACATGAACTTAGCACCATCTTTGCTGACCTTAATCCAAGCAGATAGCCAGTAGTCTGTGCCATCTACGTTAATGCTTCCTTTGTAATCAGGAAATTTAGCATCGTCTTTTCGGTCATTCTTAAAGAGTGAGCCTCGATTAGTGTTGTCGTATTCCATTTATAACTCCTTAATTACTTCATTGTGTGTGTGAAATTTTTTTGCTGCACAAACATACGCTTGATAAGCATCTTTTGCTTCTTTAAATCTACCAAGATAGATTTTTTTCCCATTTACTCTAATTCCTGCTTCGTATGTATTTCCTTTATTAAAGACTCCTTTAAAGCCTGATTTATTACTTTTGTACAAACCAGAGTTTTGTTTGTTTTCACTTATTGTGCAATCTCGCAAATTTATCAATCTATTGTCAGATTTATTTCTATTGATATGGTCTATTTGACCTTTAGGCCAAACTCCATAAATATAAAACCATGCCAATCTATGTGCTTGATATGATTTTCCTTGGAAAGAAATTTGTCTATAGTTGTAAAAAGTATTTAATCTACAAGCTATTTCATTTGCTTTTATGCAATTAGATGTTCTTTTTAACCGAGTAAACAAACCTGTTTCTGGGTCATAGAAAAGTGTTTCTTTTAGCAAAGCTATATTTAACATACGCCACTCCATCAAGTGTCATCAGAAGATTGTGGCAAGAAATGATGAGTTTCCTTTCGGGCTGCAGACCCTAGCCACACTTGTATTTTACACACTTTTTGCCTTTTTAATAGCTGACCTTACATTGCTTGGCATTAAAGTCCATAAGGCAATTTTTTGTGTATCGTCTAAGTTCTCCTGTTCCAACCTTACCCAAGCTGCCTTGGGGTCTTTCTCACAAGTAGCAATTAGTTCAACTGCTAACTCGTCAAGATACTTTAGTATTTCAATGGGTAACTCATCTCGGATACCTTGTGCTGGCGTAATAATTACGGCTTCTTTGATAGGCGCAGAGGAATCCAGAGCGTCATGCTCAACAATTTCCATAGCTGTCATCCAGAGATACCTGCGCTGGTATGTCTCGACTGCACCAAGGTTCTGAATAGCGTGTGCGCCCTTTAGATTAGCTTCTACCATTGGCGAAGTAATCACAATGTTAGTGCCATCATCTACGTCTGTGATTGTCAGGCTTGCATAGTCTGTATCGTATGAGATAACTCCACACAATCCTATGCTATGGAAAATCTCATTGATTTGAGGGAGGAAGTCGCCAAGTTCAAAGTAGTAGTAATTGCTAAACTTATTATGACCAGACTTCTTTAGCTGCATAGATTGCAAAGCCATCCGAGCGTTCATTAACTTCTTATGTACCATTTCATTTTCCTTTACTTAAATATTCTTCAATCATTGCTTCTTTGTCATCATCGTATAAATCCTCAAAAGGTACGAAGTGATTTTCTCCACAGCATGAGCCAGTTGTTTTAGGCTCAGTACAGTAGCAACAGTAGTCACCATGCGATAAATCTTTGATTGCGTCTTGTCTGGTAATCATTGGATTCTTTCAATAGGCTTTGCTACAAGCCACTTGTCACCCAACTGGCGTACTGACTTCACCCATTGCTTTTGATAGCTTCTAATGACTGCTGGAGGGGCATCGTAGGTGCGGAATATCTTGCGGACATGGATTAGGTAGTGTGTGTTCATTAGCCTCTCCAAGCCAGTAGTACACCGATACCGCCAAAGATAACGATGGCTAACACATACTCAACTAGCGTCTGAATAATCTTACTTTTCATTTTGATTTCCTTAAAAATACCCACTTACGTTTTGTTGTGGGCTGAGATGGATTGTAAAGAGTTCTTAACAGATTGCAAGATATTTATGTAGGTGTTTACCCTAAAAACAACAAATAATTTCTTTGCTATACTGTTTAGATGGATAAACAAACTGCTATCACACTTGCTGGCTCACAGAGTGAGCTTGCTAGAATACTTGGAATAGAAAGGTCTGCCGTTCACCAATGGAAGACCATTCCTCCGTTACGAATTTATCAACTAAAAGAACTCAGACCAGAGTGGTTCAAATGACACAAGAATCAGTAATCAGAGCATTACAAAACGGCCCACTTACATCCTACCAACTAGAGGATTTAACAGGCATACCAAGACTATCCATTGCTGCTTGTTGCACCAAGATGAGCTACAAGAAGAAACTAAAAATTGAAAAAATTAAGTTAGGACGTTCTTGGGTTTCTCAGTACACGTTAGAGCCACATATGATTGAGGCTACCAAAGCCGCTAACGATGAGCCTTACGACAAGCTAAATCCTTTCGACATTCGTAATGCCAGAGGTATCTTTTCTAAGGCTGAATATGCGGTTATGAACGCACAAGCTAAAAGATTGTTTGGTAAATCGTTTTCACAAGATATTACAAACAACCAGTTTATTTGATACAATGTTTTGAAACACGGCTAGGTTGGGAGTTGCTACCCAACTGAAAAGAGAAGTCTCCCCTCCTGCCGCAGTTTCTTTCTGGGAGAATTGGAACATGAGACAGCTATGCACTATTACCAGTTTAATATTGGTGACTACCACAGTCACACCTTGCACCTTTCCGAGATTGAGGACTTGACCTACAGGCGATTGCTTGATTGGTACTACCTACATGAATCTCCAATTCCTAACGACTTAAATGAAGTAGCTAGACAGATTAGGATGCGTTCGCATAGCGATTGCATTACGACTGTATTGCTAGAATATTTTGAGCGCACTCCAGACGGATGGGTTCACCATCGTGCTGATAAGGAAATTGAGAAGGTTGGCGAGAAATCTACTAAGGCAAGCAAGAGTGCCAAAGCTAGATGGGATAAGGTTAAGGATGCGAACGCATTGCCAACGCAATCCGAACGCAATGCTACACAAGACACAGAACACACTACACATAACACAAAAGAAAAGAAGACACTCGGCAAACGCCTCGCTTCTGATTTTAGTTTTCCAAAAGATTGGGAAGACTTCTGCCAAACAGAACGTCCAGAACTTAGTCCTGTTAAAACCTTTGACCAATTTAAGGATTATTGGATAGCCCAAGCAGGTCAGAAGGGTGTGAAGCTAGATTGGTTTGCTACTTGGCGTAATTGGGTGAGAAGCACTAACGCACCAAAAATAAACCCTGCTGACAGAGTAAGGCTCACAGTTGCGCCATCAAATGAGCCTGACCCTACATTGTTAAAAATTAAAGAAGATGATTTAAAGGCATCTCGTCCATCGTTAGAAACTTTGGCGAAGATGGCTGAAATAAGGAGAAAAGCATGAATAAGATTGAATTTGGTGATTGCAGAGAAACAATGCGTAAGTGGGCTTCTGAAGGTGTTAAGGCTCAAACTTGTGTGACCAGCCCTCCTTACTATGGTTTGCGTGACTATGGGCATGATGGGCAAATTGGTTTAGAGGAAACTCCAGAGGAATACATCAAGGCTATGGTTGAAGTATTCAGATGTGTTTGGGATGTTCTTGAGGATGATGGAACGCTTTGGATAAACATCGGAGATAGCTATGCTGGCAACAATTCAAGAGCATCAAACAATGGTCGTGCTGGATTTGGTAACGCAAGGGAAAAGGTTGTTAATAGAACTGGCGAAGGCTTAAAAACTAAAGACTTGATTGGCATACCTTGGATGCTGGCTTTTGCTTTAAGGGCAGATGGCTGGTTTTTGCGTCAAGATATTATTTGGCATAAACCAAACCCAATGCCAGAATCGGTGCAAGACAGATGTACTAAAGCGCATGAATATATTTTCTTGTTAAGCAAATCTCAGAAGTATTACTATGACCATGAGGCAATTAAAGACCCTGTTAAGGATGATTGGGGTACTAGGGATAGGGCTAACGGAAAGTACCACAATGAAGGAACTGGCTTACAGCCTCATAGTGGTTTAGAAAAATCTTATGAGATGGCAAATAAAAGAAGTGTTTGGAGTGTTCCTGTAAAACCATACACAGGCGCACACTTTGCTGTTTTTCCAAGTGAACTTATTGAGCCTTGCATCCTTGCTGGCGCACCAGTTGGAGGGATTGTTTTAGACCCTTTTATGGGTTCTGGAACTACTGCACAAGTATCTCAAGACCTTGGTAGGCAATACATTGGTTGCGAGTTAAATCCAGCATATGAAAAACTACAAAAGAAACGTACAGCACAAACATCATTGGGGTTTGCATGAATTTTCAATGGCCTACAAATGACTCCAGCAGAATTAGAACACTTCAAGGACTGCGAAGCGAGAGAGTGGATACGCAGATTCAACCAAAAGAAATTGACGATTGGCTCAAGCAAAGCGTTGCTCTGGTGGCAGGGTGTGTGCGTGGACTTGGAACGAATCAGAGGAAAGTCAGATACTTTGCTTTTGAGAGACAGAATGACGAGGCTACGAAATGAGGAGAGCAGCAAGAGTTGATGCTAACCAAGACCAGATAGTTTCTGCCTTGCGTGGTGCAGGGGCATACGTCTGGATTATTGGCTTACCAGTTGACCTTTTGGTTGGCTACAAGGGTCACACCTTTCTGGTGGAGATTAAAACGGACTCTAAAAAGCGTTTAACGAAGCTACAAGCCGACTTTTTCGAGAATTGGTCTGGTAGTACCTTGGCGAGAATAGATTGCCCAGAAGCTGCACTAAGAATGATTGGAGTAGTCAAGTGAAAGCACCCTATAAAGCTATTGAATACATCATTGAAAATTCATGCAAATATGCGGAGGCTAAAGCACAAAGAATCTACCTTGAGGAGTTTCGCAAAACCAAGAAGGCTCTACTGATGAAGGATGCGTTAGCCAGAGGGATAGATTCTGCTGTTGCCCAAGAGCGTGAAGCCTATGCACACATTGAGTATGCTGACTTGCTCAAGGGGTTAATGATTGCCATTGAGAAGGAAGAAACCTTAAAGTGGATGCTGACTGCTGCCCAGATGAAAGCAGACATTTGGAGAAGTGAGCAAGCAAGTGAGCGTCTTGGCGTAAAAACCACAGAGTAGGGAAAATACTTAGATATATTTTTCAACAAACTGTTGAGAAAACTATACACTAACGTCAGCCCAAGCAATTCGCAAGGGTACTTTTAAGGACTACAAAATGAAATACGAATTTGACACAACAACTGGTGAAGGCTCTGTAATCGTTACTGTCGTGATGGAATACGAGCGTGACGAAGAAGGTACTTACAACGAGAATATTTCAGATGTGATTTACGAAAAGGTTTCTCTGATGGGACTCTTTACGGACGCTCAATATCGTGAACTTGAGATGGAAGGCACAATGAGACTGACCAGCCATTTACTCGCAGAAGCTGACCATGCCAAGATTATTGCTTACGAGCATGAGTAAGTTTTGGAAGTTAATTCTTGTAGGGCTGACTGCTTTCTGGGCAGCAGTCCTTTCTTTACTAAGGTTTTGGTATGACTGAACTAAGTTTATTTGAAAAAGCAATGGGCTGGCGCAAGCGTCAGATGGTTGCAAGCCAAGTGGATAGAAACGAAATAATCGAAAAGATACGCAATGAGACTATTGAGGAAGTTGCAAAAGAAATAGAAAAATTTGATATGTTTGGCAAAGACACTATTTCAAGTTTTACCATTGTTATCAGGAATATGAAGGTTTGTCCTCCGTGTAATAACAACTGTAATCAGGGTAGAGACTGCCCTTCTAGGGGGTAAGCATGATATTGAACCAAGGAAAACTAGCAGGCGGCTTGGCTGATGAATTTATTGCAGTAATTCGCAAGTATGACGAAACGCTTTACATGTCCACAGTTATAGGCGTGCTTGAGCTTGTCAAGCAACAACTAATACAAGAAAACTTGGAGCAAGACGAAGATGACTAAAGACGAAGCATTGAAACTGGCGCTAGATGCCTTGGAAACATCTATGTATCCGCAACAAAAACAATTGCAAGCCATTACCGCCATAAAAGAATCCTTGGCCAACGAAGCCCTCGAAAAGATGGCAGAGAACGCCAGAGAGTTAGGGCTGGACTATGAGCCAGCACAGGAGCCTGTGGCGTGGAAACTTGTGCCAAGAGATGCAACCGATGAAATGCTTAAAGCAATGGATGAATGTTCAACAGAAGGGTATGACGAGCGTTTATATGCTGGTCATGCGGCATCTGTTTTCATGGCGGCTGTTGATGCTGCTCCCGCCCCACCACAGCGCACATGGGTTGGGCTGACAGAGGATGAGATTCTTTCAATTTCGGCTGATTGTGCGTCTTCTCATCAACACACGGACATCCACTTTGCCAGAGCCATTGAAGCCAAACTAAGGAGTAAAAATGAGAGTAAGAATTAGAAAAGACGCTGATGGCGCATGGAGTGTCGAGACTAAAAAATGGTATGAGTTTTATTGGACTTACCGCAAATGTATGCTTGGAGATAACGCAGAAAAGAGAGCTTTGGAATATGCTCGTCTATTGCTAAACCCTGTAATCATAGAAATTACATGAACAACAGACCCAATAACAGGGAACGACTCCACTTGGCAAAGATTAAAGAAATGCCTTGTGGGGTTTGTAATGCTTCTGGGCCAAGCGATGCACACCATATTGTCCAACATAACCAATACTTATGTATTCCTTTGTGCAAGGATTGCCATCAGGGTAGTTTTAACGGCATACACGGACAGGCTAGGATATGGAAAGTTATGAAGTTAGACGAGATGGATGTTTTAAATTTAACGCTTGCAAATCTTTTCAGATAGCGCACAATGGACGCACTCAGTTGCCATTGAGACTTTAGAGAGATTTGCGTCTCTCTTTTTTTTGTGAGAAAATAGCACAAACTCCTAGGGACACCTATGTCTGGATTATTAGAGCCATCCGTAAAAATTGAGATTGAGATACAAAGCCAAGAGAAAAAAGGCGAAGCGTGTCCAGTTGCCACAGGTGACGTAGAAGTCAATCTTGAGAATCGTCAGAAAGCCATCGACAAGGCGAACTATGGCCCAATGAATCCCAATGAGCCAAACATGGATTACTGGCGTGACATTTCTAAGGCTTGGAGAATCTCACCTGCACAGGCTAAAAAGTCTCGTTGCGGTAACTGCGCTGCTTTCATTCAAACCCCTAAGATGCTTGCTTGCATTGAATCTGGTTTAGAGATGAATGGCACAGAGATGGATGCTTGGGAAGTCATTGATGCTGGCGACTTAGGCTATTGCGAAGTGTTTGATTTTAAGTGTGCTTCCAAGAGGACTTGTGAAGCATGGATTAGTGGTGGGCCAATTACTGAAGACTCAGAAATGGCTAAAGAAGAAGACGATATGTCTGAAGGAGAATAATCTTGGGCACTACAAACCAACAAGCGATGGAAATGATGCAGAAACTTATGCAGAAGAAGACTAAGCCCATGCCTGAGCGTGGTGAGCGTACTGCAAAGAACAAAGCAAAGAAGCCAAAAAAATGATTAAACGAGGCTCAGAGCAGTTTTCTGGCTATAACAAGCCCAAAGCTACTCCTAGCCATCCCACTAAGTCTCATGCTGTTTTAGCTAAGTCTGGTGAGGATGTAAAGCTAATCCGCTTTGGTCAACAAGGGGCTAAAGGCTCACCTGATGGAACGAAGCGTAACGAAGCGTTCAAGGCTCGTCACGCTGAGAACATTGCCAAGGGTAAGATGAGTGCAGCGTATTGGGCTAACAAAGTTAAATGGTGACTAACATGAAAATGACAAAAGCTGGTCAGAAGAAAGTTGGCAAGGTAATGGGTGAGTACAAAGAAGGCACTCTCCATTCTGGCAAAGGTGGTAAGGTTGTAAAGAGCCGTGACCAAGCTATTGCTATTGCTATGGCTGAAGCTGCTAAGAAAATGGGTAGGATGAAGTAATGGCTGAACTTGGCGCATTTTTTGGTAATCCAAACATACAGCGTCAAGGTGCTAGGGCTAGAGCCTTGGCAGGACAAAGAGATGTAAACACATTACCAGACCCACTTACCTATGCAGTTATGCAAGGTTTGCTAGGCACTAGACCAGATGAGATGGGGTTTAGTGTTCTTAATCCTAACTACGAAAAGATTAAAAAAGTAGCAGAGCCAGCATTTGCTCTTGGTTTGTTAGGTCAAGCTGCACCTGTATTAGCACCTTTAACTAAGGGTTTACCAGTAGGCGCAAGCGTTAAGAATGTAGGTAAAGACTTATCAGCTATCCAAATTGGCAATAGAACGATTCCTGTAACAATCAATCGAATTGACAAAAAAAGTGGCGGTGAATTAGTTAATGTAAACCCATCTGCCTTTGATGAGGCTTATTCAAAAACAGGTTGGCAGTATGTTGGAGAAAAAGGAAAAGATGGAATCTCAGGTAGATATGAGAAATTTGAGAATTTTCTAAAAGATGCCAAGTCAATAGAAGCAAGTAATGTCTCGGTAAACAAAGATGGTGGTATTGTTTTTGGTGATGGAAGGCATCGTTACGCTGTATTGAGAGACATGGGATTGGATGAGTTGCCCATTGTGATGGATAAAGAATCTATCAAAAATGCAAAGAAATTTGGCTATCTTACTGATTCACCTAAAAATCCAATTGCACCAAGACAAGAAGCACTAGATACAGCACAAAGAAACGCTGCTCTGCCTATTGAAAAGGGTGGTCTAGGACTACCTAAAGACAATACGCCAGAGATGAGAGCAGAGGCAATGGGGTTTGATGTAGATGCCTATCATGGGACAAACACACCAGATATTCTTGCTTTTGACCCATCTTTGGTAGGTAAGCAATCTGGCGGTAATCTAAAGGCTAGTTTCTTTGCTGATAGACCAT
>Ga0247723_1000810_pt1 | contig 19993 bp, 31 predicted proteins | sample MSEWelMarce5H_FC_FD_189079 | JGI IMG/M metagenome (GOLD analysis project Ga0247723, IMG submission 189079) | Subsurface sediment microbial communities from gas well in West Virginia, United States - MSEEL Well Study Marcellus 5H_FC | ecosystem: Environmental > Terrestrial > Deep subsurface >... | reverse complement strand
TCTCCCCACCTCCACCAGAAGTGCATGTGTTAGATGAAAGAAACCATTTTATGGGCTCTAATGGGTGTGCTTCTGATGGGGGTGACTAGGTTTCGACAGGGCAACAAGTACAGAAGTGGACAACTTGTCAGAGAAGACATTAAAACTAAACAAAAGTAAAAGTAAACGCAAACGACTCACAGTTCGCATTAGCAGCCTAAACACTGCTTAGGGTTTCGGTAGGTTTCCTCGTAACAGAATAACCTACCATTTTTAAAATAAAAGGAAAACTTAATGAAAATGAAAATCGCCTTTATGGCAACCCTACTAGCAATGGCTGGCGCAGCGTTTGCACAATCATCTGTTACTGTTGTATATGGTGTTCAAGAAGGAGTACCATCTGGTGTCCAAAGTCATATCACAAACTTTGTCGGAAGAACTTCTATTAACAAGAACTTTACTGTTGATGGTGGAATTTATACCACTACAGCTGATGTAGCAAGATCTATTACTAATCGTTATGAAATTGGCGCTACTGGTGGTTATGACCTTACATCTATTATTCGTGGCGATGTTCGTGTTGCAACAGGTATGAAATCAGTTTCAGCTCAACAAGATTTTGGTTACTACTCAGTAGAACCAGGTGTTAACGCTAAATTTGGTGATATTACTACTCGTGTTGCGTATCGTTTCCGTACTGCATATGATTCAACTGCAAATGCAGATACTTCGAACTCAATGCGTTATTCAGTTGGATATAACGTAACTAAACAGGATAGAATTTCAGTTGGTTATGATCGTGTTCGTGGTGATGGTGCTAATAACTCTACAACTGTTTCTTACACTAGAGCATTCTAAATGATTGTTAAACCACTACGAAAAATGGTTTTGGTTGCTGAAAATGCAGTTGATCAAACAACTGAATCAGGTATCATTCTAGATGGAACTACATCTAATCGCGAATCAAAAACTGGAACTGTTTTAGCAATAGGTTCTGAAGTCACTGCAGTTAATGTTGGTGACAAGATCTATTTGGAATGGAACAAAGGTCAAGTCGTTAAGATTGGCGATGCCCAACGTGTTATGATCAAAGAAGAATTTATTGTTGCAGTGGTTGATTAATGCGAGGAGCAGTAGTTGCCAATGGTCCAAGTAGAAATAGGTTTACTAATACTGATGGGTATAGTTATACTATTGGTTGCAATATACCATGGACCAAAGTAGATGCTACTGTTATCCTTGATGGTAATGTAGTAGAACGCTGGTCAAGAGACCTGAGATTGATTTCTTGTCCAGCCTTTTTTACAACCAGAGCATGGCGATCTACTGATGAATATAAAATTCGCGAATATATATTAGACAACAATCTGTTTATTGACTTGATGTCAGATGCTACAGAATTTTATTCTGCTGGCCATGTGGCTGCTATGATTATGTGTGAGAATGATTTTACAGAACTCGACATATATGGAGTTGACTCTATGTTTGAAGATACTGTTGATAGTTTTACTAATACGTTGATAAATGACCATAATCCTGATTCTGAGGTTCAACGTATAGTGAATTGGAGGTTGAATTGGGATAAACTCCAAAATGATTATCCCGAAGTTACTTTTAATTTTATAAGGAAATGAGATGAAATATTTGCTAGTACTACTTACGTTGGCATTCACTTCTGCGACATTCGCAGCAGAGCCAGCAAAGAAAGAAGAAAAGAAGCCAGAAGTTAATTGCGTAACCAAGGATAAGAAGGGTAATTGTCCTCCACCACCAAAGTCCGCAAAGCCAACTCCAAAGAAAAAAGCTGAAGATAAGAAGTGATTTATTAAAACTATGGATAAATGTTTAACCACTTATATTAAAAAATATAATTTTTTAGAACTATCTAAATGTCATGAAATATGTAAGGAGTTAAACAATTGTTCTGAAGAATTTTCAAAACATTTGTATTGGAATAATAAAAAACAACAATATAACTCAATAAATGGTAACAAAGAACTAGATATTTCTTTTGTAAATATACCAAGTACTGAATATATAACTAATCAAATTGTAAATGCTTACGCTTCTTATATGAGTGATTTAGATTTTAATTGGTTCGATAAAGGTAGCTTAAATAAATTTTCTAATATTAAATTTAACAGATATAAAACAACTAACATTATGTCTGAGCATTGTGATCATATACATGACCTCTTCGATGGCCAAAACAAAGGTATTCCTATACTAACAGCTTTAGTTATGCTAAATAATGACTATACTGGTGGTGAACTTGTATTTTTTGGGGACCAAGTTATTAGTGTTGATGCTGGTGATATACTAATATTCCCTTCTAATTTTCTCTATCCACATAAAGTGAACCCAATATTATCTGGAACTAGATACAGCTGTGTATCTTGGGCTTGGTAATATCCTAAATAAATTACACTGTGGGTTGTTAGATCCCAATAAAACTAACATTACACATAACACACAAAGGAGTTAAACTATGAGTAATATGACCCCGTTCGAGATTCGCCTTGAACTACTAAAAATGGCGAAAGACATGCTTAACGATGAGTACTACGGTAAGCGTGAAGTAATTAGCAATGAATGGTCTACAAAGGTAGAAGTTGCTAAAATCAATGGTGGTGAGATGCCTGTTCATCCAGGGTTTCCAGCTTATCCATCCGAACTCGAAATCATTTCAAAGGCTCAGACCCTAAATGGTTTTGTTTCAAACATCCCACTAGATACAAAGACTATTAGCAAAAAGTCCACCTGATAGGGAATTGGACAGGTGTTTGCGCACCTGTCTTCTTTTTAAGGAGATCATATGCGTACATATCGTATATACATACCAATATTATTAATAATACTGAGCATTATATTACTGACAAAAAATACATTTACTGATGCAATATTACTTGATGTAAGTTATAATCAATTAACAAAAGAAACACAAAAACAAGTTGATTGTCTGGCTGATAACATTTATCATGAAGCAGGTTTTGAACCCAATGATGGCAAAGTAGCGGTCGCTCTTGTCACACTTAATAGGATGCAAGATCCTAGATTCCCAAAAGATATATGCGGAGTAGTTAAACAAAGAACTACTTCAGTGTGTCAATTCTCTTGGTTTTGTAATAAGGTCTCTATAAAAAATAAAGATGCGTATGAACAAGCAAAAGAAGTAGCAGTTTATGTCTATGCAAATTATGAAAATTTGAAAGATATAACACGAGGTGCGTTGTACTATCACGCAGATTATGTTAATCCAAGATGGAAACTCGAAAAGACTACTGTAATAGGTAGACATATTTTTTATAAAGAAAGTGGAAAACAAAATGATGTCAAAAATGAATCTGCAATTGAAGGAAGAACAGTCAAAACATTCTTTTATGCTACTGATGGAGGAGATTACTCTTACCAGCGTTAAAACTGCGGTTGAGTGGATTTTTGAAGCAAACTTCTCTGAAGAACCACCAGAACTACTTAATTTAATTATTACTAGTCCAGGTGGTGACCTTAATGCAGCATTTGCATTAATTGACACAATGAAAGGTTCAGCAATTCCAGTTAGAACAATTGGTCTTGGCCAAGTTGCGTCAGCTGGACTTATGATTTTTATCGCAGGAGCAAAGGGACATCGTTTGCTTACCCCAAACACTTCTATTCTGAGCCATCAATACTCATGGGGTGCGTTTGGTAAAGAACATGAACTTTTTGCCACTGTTAAAGAGTTTGACTTAACAACTAAGAAAATGATTGCACACTATAAGAAGTGCACTGGTTTATCTGAAGCAAAAATTAGAGAGGTTCTGTTGCCACCTCAAGATATTTGGTTAAGCGCAATCGAAGCAAAGAAATTGGGACTATGCGATGACATTAAAGACCTTTCTTGATTATGTAAAATTCTCTGGTGTGTGGATTAGTATTGCAATAAATCCATGGCATTGGAGAATATCAAGATCAATTCATAAACCAACTGATACTGATCCATCTTTATATGCAATTTATATTACCATCGGTCCATTATCTGTTCGCGCAATTTTAGATGATGGCTCATGGTAAATTTTAAGGAGAAACTATGAAAACAGAACTTGGTTTTATTATTGCAGTTACGCTTGCTGTTCTTGCATTAATTGGCTCACTATCATATAATAATTATACTGAATTAAAGTCTATGGAGCGAAACATTGAGTCTGCAATTGTAAAGGGAATTGACCCTGTTGCAGTAAAATGTGCGTATTCTCCACAATCTACAATGTGTACCGTATACGCTGCAAAAGCGAAATAACCCTATAAAGTTGAGGGGAATCCAAAATTTCCCTTTACTTTCATTTCAATTTAGGGTATAATATATACTGTGAACAACTATTTTGATGACTATATTATGCAAATGCTTTTTACATCACTCGGAAAATCTAAGAAGAAAAAACCCAACGCAAAACAACGTGAGTTGAATGAGAGTTGGGAGAAGATGTTAAAGAAGTATACCACAAAGACTGTTGCTAAACCAAAGCAACAACTCAGTGATGTATACTCACTTGGTGCACCTGCTTGTCGTGAGACACCTAAGATTCCAAGTCTTCCATTTACTGGTGGTCCATGCCCATTGAAACCAAATCCAGTTTACACTGGCGATAACATCAAGGGTATCGGTACAATGCATAAGTCTAATGCAGTTCCAGTCTTTTCTGATCAAGAAGCAAAAGATATTGCAACTATGAGGAGAGGTTAATGAAACACATTATGAAGATTCGCCTTCGCAAAGATGGCACTTGGGAAAACGTCTACGACGATAACTCTTCAGATCAAGAATTTACTTATCTCTCCAATGAGATGCTAGTAAAGATGCAAGCAAAGAAACTCAGCGAGATTGCATCAGATTATCTTGATCAAGCAGTTGAAGCATCAGGTTATAGAGATGCAAAAGCATTACTTGCATACATCAAAAATAAGACTTGACTTTCATTAAAAACTAAGGTATAATTACATTATGGATTACAAAACTAAACGCCACGAACTTCTAGTTCAGAAGATGAAACTAGACAAGTTCTTTACAATGTATCTAGATAAGTTTGATAAACAGATGGACTGTGAACGACCAAACACACCTGTCTGGAAACTCTTTAAACAAAAATCTGCAGAATATACTAAACTATGTCAGGAAATTCGTAATGTTGAATATTGGATTAAAAAATATGTCTAATCCTCTTGTTACTGCAGATCGAAATAGAATTTTCAAATCATCAAATGATTTTTCTATGCACATTGAACAAATTGTGCGTGATAAAAAGATATCTTACATGGATGCGGTTCTTCAATATTGCAAAGAAAACTTTATTGAACCTCAAGATGTTGCCAAACTTGTTAACAAGTCGCTCAAGGATAAACTTGAAGTGAACTTCCAAGATGAAAACTATTTACCAAAGCGTGCGAAACTGGATGTTTGATTGTGGATGGATTTAAAGCATATCGCTATTACCTCGCACTAAAATTACACTTTACTTCTGAAAAATTTAACGTCTTCGAAAATAGAGGAAATGTTAAAGGGTCACGTGAAGCGTTTGAAGCGAGAAATGATAGATATATTTTTGAGAAGTTGGCAAGAAAGATTGGCAACGATCGTGATATCATTCAGTTCTTTGTTGCAAACTTTGCTTATGGTAATGAATCTGCAATTTACGCAGGTCAAGAAGCCGATGATAATCTAGCTGAATGGAATAAAAGAAAACAGAGTATTACTAAGATTTTTATTGATGATCTAGCGTCTTTACTGACATATGTTGAGATAAATAAACTACCAACTTCTAGTATCTTTGATTTTAATTTTAATGAGTATCCTGCTGCATTAAAGTTGTTTCTTGGTAATAAAATTTCAATTGAAACTCTTGTAATTATAAATGAACTTGATCATATCGTTGAACACTGGCTTGATAACCCTACTGTTCACCATATATGGAATAATGAGTTCTTGCGAATTAAGAAGTTGACTGGATTCGTTAAATACGATAAAGATAAACTACGTAAGATATTTACACATTTTGTTGAAGAGTTAGATTAAAATGGGTCGCACTTATTATAAAGCATCAAAGAATTTTGATGATGGGAATTCTAGTAATAGTTCGGGGAAACCTGCTAGACATGCTAATGGTCGAAAGACTGGCGGTATGAGAACTATAAATAACTATGTTGAAGAAGATTATGATTTGAATGACGAAGACTTTAATGATGACGTTGAATTAGATGATAAGATTCAAATACAACATACTAAAAATAAACCGTAATATTAATACTAAGGAAACATACGATGGATATCCAAACACTCCGTAAAATGCGCAATCAAGACTTCAGCAAAATCGCTGGAGAATTTGATAAAATCTCTAACCCACAAAGTGGCGAAAAGAAGTCTTATGACGACAATCGCTTCTGGCGTCTAGAGGGCGATAAAGCTGGCAACGGAACAGCAACTCTCCGATTCCTACCACGTGTTGAAGGTGATGAACTCCCATGGGTTCGCATGTTCAACCACGGATTTCAAGGTCCAACTGGAAAATGGTATATCGAAAACTCCCTAACAACTCTTGGTGAAAACGATCCAGTCGGTGAGTTGAACACTATGCTTTGGAACTCAGGTTCTGATGCTAACAAAGAGATCGCTCGTAAACAAAAGCGTAAGTTGTCTTTCACTGCCAACGTACTCATTGTGTCTGACCCAAAGCACCCTGAGAATGAAGGTAAGGTATTCTTGTTTAAATTTGGCAAGAAAATCTTTGATAAGATTATGGACAAGGCTCGGCCAACCTTTGAAGACGAAAAGCCAGTAAACGTGTTTGATTTGTGGGAAGGTGCCAACTTTAAATTGCGTATGCGCAAGAAAGATGGTTATGCTAACTACGATGAGTCCGTGTTTTCTGACCCATGTCCTGTAGCTGAAGAAGATGAAGAAATTGTTCGTATCGTTAATGCTCAGTACAAGTTGTCTGAGTTTACCGATCGCAGCAACTTCAAGTCTTATGATGAATTGAAGAAGAAACTAGATGCAGTTCTTTCTGGTGACACATTCGCTGGTAAGTCTGCTGCTCAGATGGCTGAACAAGAAGATCGTCCAGTTGCTGCAGCACCTACCTTTGCTTCTAAGCCAGCACCTGCTCCAAAAGCAGTAGCTGTTGATGATGAAGATGAAGATGTTATGTCTTACTTCAAGAAGATCGCTGCAGAAGAATAAAACTTAATACCCAAAAGTTTAAGGGATCCTTTCGGATCCCTTTTTTCATTATGCGTATCGACTTGCTGCGTACCTACTATTAGATGATTCCTCGTTTCTAATTGGAGGTCTCAATTGAACTTGAGTAGTGTTATTATTTGTAGTAACTGGAGCATTAACCACATTAGTCTTGTTAGATGGAGCAGGAGTTTCCTTGGCGCCAGCATTTTCAGCTGATTGTGATTCAACTTGATTTGCAGTTGTTGGAGCAGCAGCAGTTGGTGCTGCAGCCTGTGGTTGAGCATCTTTCTTAAATGGATAGAATGGACCAATACCAACTTCTTTATTAATAACAGGAATTTTAAATTTAATTTCTGGTATGCCAATATTTTCAATCATGGACATAAATGCGTCTTTGATATACGTAATAAAATCAACATATGGCTTTATTACATGATCATATAAGAATTTACTAAAGTCTCCAATAACTTCTTTGATCTTTTCTTTATCGAATAAGCCGAATGTTAAGAAGTCAATAATACCAGCAAGACCAGCGATAAGTGCTGCGCCAATATCACCTGACTTTTGGAATTCTTCGAATCCATCCATAACACCTTCAAATAAAGCACCAATAATCATACCAATTGCGAATACTTTACCTAATGCTTTTAAGATATTCATTGGATTAAATAGTGCTTTAAATGCAGTCATTAAACCAGTACCGAGCATACTGAAAATAGTATCTAAGAAACCACCACCTGTTGGTTTAACTTCTTCTGCTTTTTTACTGTCACCCTTACCTTTAGCGCCACCAGTATTTTCAGCAATAGACTTAAGAAGATTCAATTCTTCTTCACTCATTCGCTTACTTTCTTGGTCAGCTTCTGCTCCCTGAACAGACTCAGCTGCAGTAGCAGTTGTTGTAGCAAACGCAGCTTTCTTTGCTGCTCCTTTTGCTCTCTGAGCATCAGTCATTACCAACCCTGCTGTTATATTTCTATTCACTGGAGTTGGACTATGAATATCTGTTGCTCTTTGATACTTACCAAACTCGTCAGCATTACCTTGTCGCTGCTCCATCAACTTAGCAAACTCTGGGCTAACTCGTTTTAAATGTTCTTCGTCATCAATTCCTGCTTTTGCTTTATGTTTAGCAATTGCTGCTTCAGTTTTTTTAGTTTCTTTGGATGCTGCATGAGCACCCTCAAAATCAGCAGATAATCTTTTCTTAAAATCAGCAGCAGACTCGTTCTTCATTGGAGCAGCGCCAAGTGCTTTTTGTTGCTCAATAAACTTGTCTTTTTCTATTTTCTTATCAAATATACCACCAACATTTAATGCACCCATCATAGTCTTTTTAAGACCACTAGCTGAACCAAACTTTTCTTTAAGACCTTCTTTTTTCTCAGCCATCTTTTCACCAAGAGACTTAAAGGTTTTCATACCTTTCGCCATCTCAGCAATATTCTTCGCTTCTTTATCCCATTCTTTTTGGAAGTCTTCTTGTAGTTTGTAAGTGCGACGACTGGCTTTTAGTTGGTCTTTAGCTACCCTCAACATCTCTTGTTGGATTTTACCATAGTCAACTGGCGCAGCTGCTGGCGCAGCAGGAGTTTCTGCTTTCTTAACTTCTTTAGACAAGTCCAGTAGAGTTTTAATAGATATAAGTTCACCAAGAGCCATTGACTGAGTTTCAAGTAACTTAGCAAAAGCAACATCATCCCAAGCGACTACTGATTGGGTAATAGTTTGTTGGATATTTACCGCCTGTTGCTCTACAGGTTTTTCTCTTGGTGGACTTTTTCTTTTTGGCATTTTATTATCTCTGCTGGTTAGCTGCTATTCTTTGTTTTTCTTCTTCTAAGTACTGAATTAATAATGTCGTATAAACTTCTCTCTCAAACGGTATCATATGTTCAATCTCTGCCAAGGAGTATTTGTGGTACTGCATCAAAGCGAAGTTTAGTTTATAATAGTTCGCCAAGTTTTCATGACAGAGATTCATTAAAAAAAACTTTGCATACCCTCCAAGGTTTTCTTATGATGTAAACCGCATATTGGGCAGTTATATTCTACATCTTTTTTAATCCTTGGTAATGTAGCGAAGAAGTTCTGAACTTTTATAAATTGCTCAGAGTTTAAGTTGTATAAGAAATTAAGAAGTTCTTCTTTCTTCGTTTCTTTAGCATAGTGAATTTTGTCACCTTCATAGATTAGTTCTACGCAATCAGCAACAATATCAAAAATATTATCAAGGTCATCAGAGTCAGCTTTTTCTAACTTTGTCATAATCTCAATAGTGGGATACTTCATCATAATACCAACTTCACCAAACAAGTCAATCTTGTTAGTGTGACCTTCTGGTGTTTCTACTTCAATCTTAGTAAGATCAATAGAGATCTTTACTTTTGCTTTATCATTTTGTTCACCATGATCAACATCGCAAGGAAAGTATAAATCTATAATTTCACCAACAGACTTTGCTCGAATTTGAGTAAAGATATACTCAAGGTCAAACGTAGAAAGTGTATCTGGATCTATCTTTTCTAAGATACAGGATCTGATAACGTCTTTCAAAGTGTCAACCATAACAACAATGTCTTCACTTTGCTGCGCAATTAATATTGACTTTTCTTCTTTAACTAAAAATGGGCGATACTTAACACTCTTTTTAGTAGAAGGGATCACCAAGTTATACGTTGGTGTGCTCATCACTGGCAATGCCATAATTACTCTCCTTTATTCATATTCTTAATTAACTTATTCAACTCAGCTGTGCTACCTACAAAGATAGCATTATTCGTCACTTTGTCACCAGCACCTTTCTTTGGTGCATCTAGTTTTTGTTTCTGTTGATGTATATCCAATAGTTGCTGGTTTACATCAGCAAGTTGTTTCATAAGGTTACCCACAACCTCAAAAGCACGTGGGTGTTCAGATTGTTTTGCGACTTCTAATGCATGATACAAAGCATTCTGGCCAGTTATTAGAAGTTCGCGTAGATTTGCTCTAGTAGTTTCGTAATCAGTTTCAATCTTACCCTCTGGTGTTTTTACAATTTCACCAGTAGCGTTATCAATCACTTCAAGTTGTTTTTCTTGGGGTGTCATATTAAACACCTCGGATAATGTATCATCTATTTTCATTATAGTTCGCCACGTTCCATTAAAATTTTCTTGTTCGCTTGGTGATCGGCTTGTGTCAGTTCTTTGTTTTCACCTTTATATGCAACAGCGTAATTATTCGCGATTAACCAATCATTTACTTTTGTTCCATCTTCAAGAATGAATACGCCAAGAATCCTACCAAATTTGTCATCATTATTATCTGACCTTTGTGTTTCAATAATCTGCCAAGAACCAACAGGAAGTTTTTCTGCTAGTTTCTTTTTAGACAAAAGACCTCTTGGCTTTTCTTCTTTATTTGTAGTTCTAGATTCAGGAGTATCAACACCAGCCATACGAACACGCTGGTTTGCTAATACAATATTAAACCCCAAGTCTAAATCAATATCAACAGTGTCACCGTCAAGAACTTTATTAATTTTACATTTATATTGGTACATAGTTAGTCGTTACGAGTGTTTCTAGTTGGAGGATCGTTAGGATCAAGAATCACTGGCGCTTGAGCCGACAACATTGGTTTTGGAATCGGCGCAGGAGTAACAACTGGAGATACGCTAGGTGCTACTGCAGTTGCAGGTACTGGAGCACCAGTTACTGGCGCATTATTGGCGCTTCCTGCAATCTTTTCTTGTGTACGACCGAATGCCGCAATACCTAAAACTGCACCCATTGCGATGTGGAATAATCCAGCACCTTGTAATGATAGAGGATTCCACTGAACTAATTGCTGGTGTTGTACTGATTGAATTAATGCCCAAAGAATTGGGAAGATAACCATATCAAAGAAACATACAACCATATACATCCAACCCATAGCTGGACGCCATTTTTTCTGCATCCAGTCTTCGTCTTTTTTAACTTCTTTAACTTCTTCTGTCATTTTATTACCTCTTTAAAATACCTGGGAGTTTTGTCATTAACTTGGCACCAGCAGCACCAATTGCGAAATTCTTTAATCTGTTAACGAAACCATTCAATGGATCTTTAGCAGTTTGAACTGCAGGATATTCGTATACTGGAGCCACTTCTTCTGGTTCTAATATTTCTTGCGATCCAACATGATAATACTTGTAAGCGAAGTTAACAGAGATTTTCATAACGTCTTTACCAGCATAATCTAATTGCACAGCCCCAATACTCTTTGGGTATGCTTCAAATAGTTTAATACCATAACGTGATTGATCTTTTAAATCTTGTACCTCAATTACAATATCGGTCACATACTCATCATAGTAGTTAAAGTTTCTTGTCCAAGGATCTTGAATTAAATTTAACCAATAATCAAAGATCAATTTGTTCTGCATATCTTTATCTACGTAGAAAGACATATTAATGTCTTCGTATAGACGTTCATATGGCGCTTTTCTAGTTTCACCATAAGTTCTCATATCCGCTGTATTATAATTTGTTCCTGGAAGTTGAACTTGGTCGCAGAATAATAATACATCTCTTAAAGCAGAATCAGACTCCCATGGTAAATTAAAAAATACAACGTATCTATTGGTTCTTGCTAAACCACTTGTTTTAACTTGTGTAATAAAGTCGTTTAATTTTGACATTACGCTCTTCTTATAATCTTTCTGGAATCTGCCCAGACTTGTTGTTTAGATGCGCCAACAAATCTCTCAACAGGTAATAACATAGCAGTTGCCCAGTCTTCTGAATAGATTTGTCTAAATTGGCTTCTTACATGACCAGATAAATATTGCTTTACACATGCTTTTGCTGGAGCATAACGGGAAATACCATCAATCAATGCCCAGCTGTATTTAATTCTAGTTGTTTCATCCCAACGACTATTGTTCTTGAATACCAGTAATTCGTCTAATAATTTAATACGTAAATCATAAGACAGATAATGCATGTTTAAACCATAGAATCCATCAGGTGTTTTTCTAAAAGGAAATACCAAAGGGAATCTATCATAATAAGGGAGATCGTCTTTTGTCTTTGGGTCGTATACATACATGTATAAGTTTCCAGGAACAATAGCAGATCTAAGATGACTCGGCTCACCTTTCATCACTTTATTGGGGGTGATGTTTTGCTGCGCCATTGACGCTACTTGTTTTTCAAACCAGCCTCTAGATCTCTTTACCGCAGTTAAAAGATCGTACTTGTTCTGGTCGAAAACGTCTTGAATTGGTTTCTTGATAGCCATATTCTTTATTTAGGTCAAACCAAGCCAAGTTCTTTTTCTGTTATGATTTTAAATTCCCAACCACGGTCTTTGCAGTATTCGGTTGCTGCTTTCCATTTGGCTTGATTTTTGATATACGTCATAGATTCAGTGATATATTTCTTGGTTTGACGTCCAGGATACTCTGGTGGAACACATTGTTTAGCTGGTTTTACCTCAACCAGATATCGCTTTAATGAACCATCTTTTTGTTGAACTTGAATCTGAAAGTCCACGAAATAACGATGTATCTTATTATCTGTTGGGCAACGATACGGGACTACAGTTTCTTCTGATTGCCACTTTATAATACTCGGATTTTTATCGCACCAAGATGCAAAACGAGTTTCCCAACTAGATCGCATGATAATGTTGGTTGGGTCTCCAGTATATTTTTCTGGATATATAGGTTTGAACAATCTTTTATGGAACATAAATAAGTAATAGAATAGCAAATAACCCACTATTTAGAGAAAATATATGGCCACCCAATACGACGAAATGGGCAATGCGATCGGAGATTACGATCCACCAGCTCCAGGTCCAGCAACGCAAGCACCACCAGCTTCTCCAAGCCCAAAACCAAACCTTTATACACCAAGAGGTGGTGCTACACCATTCGAAGATGGTAAATATGATATCGGTAATTATACTTACCCCGAAGATCTTTATTCTAATCGTGGTGATTATGGTGGTAACTATGCAATTTTCTACATCAACGTATCCACTGAATCCAAACTATTGAAACAAGAAGGTGTTCAGACAGTTGATGACTATACTCCGAACGACAGGGGTGATTTAGTTGGAATGGGTCTAACTGCTGCTCAACTAACAACTGCAAATGCAGCAGCAGGAGCAATTGATGGAGCTATCGCTGGTGGTTTATTAACTGGGGATAAGGCTGGAGCAGTAAAGGGTGCTGCAACTGGCGCTGTTGTTGGAGCAGCAACTGGAGCAATTGTTGGGTCACAAGGTTCTCGTTCGCAGAAAAGATTAAAGACTGCCATTGCGCTTCATATACCAAATAATCTTTCCACCAATTATAGCGTATCGTGGAGTGAAGAAGATACTGGTATGTTAGCAATGGCAGGTGCTGCGGTTCAACAGGGTTGGGAAGTAGCAAAAGCACTTGGTGGCAAGGGTAATAATACTGACGTAAGTGGAACTGGCGCAGCAATCCTTACTAACATTGCTTTATCGAAAGGTCCAAACCAAGCAGGAAATTCTGTTGCATCTGGTTTGGCAGCAAACCCCAAAAAGGAACAGGTATTTAAGGGTGTTAACTTCAGAACATTTAGTTTTGATTATAAGTTCTTCCCACGCAATTCTGGTGAAGCAGCAAACGTATTAGATATTATAAAACAGTTTAAATATCATATGCACCCAGAGTTTAAAGATAATAATAATTTCGTTTATATCTATCCATCTGAGTTTGATATTTTTTATTACAGTAATGGTGAAGAGAATTTAAGTTTGCATAGACATACATCTTGCGTATTAACTGATATGTCAATCAACTACACACCAAATGGTATGTTTAATACTTTTGCTGATGGTATGCCAACACAAATTGACATTACTCTATCATTCCGTGAATTGGCTCTATTGACTAAAGATAAAGTTAAGGATGGTCTATAATGTATTTTAAAAATTTCCCAAAGATGCTTTATGACTTTGATATTACTAAAATATCAGGATCTGGAACTCAAGCAAAAGCCACTGCGTTTATTGGTGGTGGAGCAATTACTGGTGTTCGTATTGATGATGGTGGTTCAGGTTATGTTTCCGCAGATATAATTTTCTCTGCTCCCGATGAAACATTTCAAGGTAGTCAGTCCGCTGCTCAAGGATTTGCTATTGTTAACAATGGTTCTATAACAGAAATTGTTATGACTATTGGTGGTGCTGGTTACACATCAACACCAACTGTAACTATCTCAACACCATATACTGTTCTAGAGACGCAAACTAAAGCACTAATCCTTACTGATATAACGAGAAACATTAGATTCCGCAGAGATATTCTTGCAAACATTACAGTATATGACTACTATGATGTTGTTGAAGGTGAGACACCAGAGATAGTTGCTGAAAAGATTTACGGTAATGCTCAGTATCATTGGATTGTTATGCTTGTCAATGAACGCTATGATTATCTTAGTGACTGGCCACTAACTCAACTTGCGCTTGATTTATATGTTACGCAAAAGTATGGTAACGACGCAAATGCTATACATCACTATGAGAATGCTGCAGGGATGATCGTTCCGTCAAATTACCCTTCGGCTGTCCCAATTACTAATGCAAATTATGAAGCACAAGTAAACGAATCTAAGCGTAGAATTAAGATTATATCTGCAGAGTTGCTGTCAACGATTCTTAAAAACTTTAAAGATGAAATCTAATGCAATCAGTAGATAAAGAATTAAGATTTGCTGGTGATGTTAGTATTGAGAAATGCGACATATTTACCAGTGGCGGATTAAGACAGGATATTGCTGCTCAGGTAATCGCCATTACTCTTTATGAAGATATATTTTCACCATTTATATCTGGCTCATTAACAGTAAGAGAATCATTTGACTTGGTAAATCTTTTCCCGTTCGTTGGTGAAGAGATGGTTGAGATTGAGATTGTAACCCCAACTCTAGAAGAAAAGAAAAACATACGTGGTACGTTCTACATCTATAAGATGACTGATCGAGTATTACTTGGTGATAAAATGGTTGCTTATGTGTTACATTTTATTTCACCAGAAGCCATTATTGATCTAAACAAAAAAATTAGTAAGGTGTATTCTGGTACACCAGAAGAAATTATTAAATCACTGCTTACTGATAATGTAAATGGTTTGCAGACCAAGAAAGAAATCTTTGTTGAGCCAACAGATAAGCAAATTAAATTCATATCAAACTTTTGGTCACCATCTAAGTGCATTACATGGGTTACTGATGGCGCAGTAAATAAAAACGATGTTCCCAACTATGTGTTCTTTGAAAATAGATATGGGTTTTACTTTATATCATTAGACACTCTTTACTCTAATGGCTTATATCAGTCGTTTACTAAGGATGGATACACTAGAGATTCGCTGCCGAATGGTGGTGATGCTAGAAACGTAGAAGAAGATTTTAGAAGAATAGATGAAGTAGCAATCCCAGTTGGCTACGACTACATGAGTAAAATTCGTGGTGGTATGTATTCTTCTAAATTGGTTTCTTATGATTTGAATAGAAAAGTATATAATGCTAGAAATTATAACATACGAGACAAGTACGATAAACTAAAGCACTTGAACCCAAATAAATTAATTGGTGATAATGCTATCTTTAGAGCCAATTCATTGATACTAAATTATCCAAGAGATAATGCTAACTTCAGTGGTTTTGGTGATGCCACTAATTACAAATATGCACAAGAGCGTATCTCTCTTATGAAATTGGCAGAAGCCAGTAAGATTGAGATTACGGTTCCAGGAAGATCTGACTATACTGTTGGTCAGAAAGTTTCCGTTACTTTAAATAAGATTCAACCAGTAAGCAAAGAAGATGATGACCAAGATTTGGTTGATAAGATGTTTTCTGGTTATTATATTATCTCTGCAATTAATCATTACGTAACTAGAGAGCGCCATGAGTGCCATATGGAATTGATCAAAGATAGTTTACAATTAAATATTGATGGGAAGAAATAATGTTTTATACAGGTGTAGTTGAAAGTCGTTCAGACCCATTAGAACTTGGTCGTTGTCAGGTTCGTATTGTAGGGTTGCACACTCACGATAAGAACCAACTTCCAACTCAGCAATTACCATGGGCAACTCCAGTTCAACCTATCGGTTCTGCTGCCATGAACGGTATTGGTTACACTCCAGTTGGACCAGTTGAAGGTACTACTGTTATTATTATGTTTGCTGATGAGGATATGCAGCAACCAATTATGCTTGGTACTGTTGGTGGTATTCCTCAAGCACCACAACCAGTTGCTGACGATGATAGTGCAACTGTTATTCAATCCTATGCGATTAAAGATATTGTTCTTAGAACTATTGATGGTCCAGTTACTGGCAAACAATTAACATTCATTGATAAAGAAACAAATAGAACTAATCTTACAAATGGATTAGCTGCTAATATGAAAGTCCTTGGATTTGGACTAAGCAAAGAATGCACCATAGTATCTATAGACTCATCAACTCAAATTACTATTAGTGAATCAGTCACTGGTTATGGTGAGAATATTATTACGTTTAAACCAGCAGCAACAAACGTAGCTGCGGTAAATCAAAGTAAAGCATCTGGTGTTCTAACTGATAGTAGCGGTAATCCAGTTCTTAGTGGTGATGGAACTCCTGTTCAAACTACACCTGCGCCAGCAACAGCAACTACACCTGCTGCGCCAGCGCCAACTGCAACTAATACTTCTATACCAACTGTCCCACCACCAAAGTCTTCATCAAATGCGAGTAAAGCATCTGACGGTATCAAAGCACTTATTGCTGCATGTGATAAAGTTGGATTGACTACTAAAGAACAGAAATGCGCTTTACTTGGTATCGCTGGTGGAGAGTCTGCGTGGATACCACAACTAGAAGGTTTTAATTATAGTGCTTCTCGTTTAAAACAAATTTATTCATTCACAACTGAAGAAACCGCAGCTAAATTTTCAGAAGCGCCAAAGAAAGGTGTTACTAGAGAACAATTCTTTAGTTGGGTATATGGTCCAACGCAGCGTGGTAAAGGATTCTTAGGAAACCAAACTGATGCGGATGGTGGTAAATATTATGGTCGTGGTTTTATTCAGCTGACTGGTAAAGGTAACTACGCTCGTTATCAGAAACTTGCTAATGCAGCTGGATTGAATATTGATATTGTTAATAATCCAGACTCGCTTGATGCTGATATTAATGTATCGGCATTAGTCGCTGCGCTTTATATTAAAGATCGAGTGCCGAAAGGAGTAAGTCCAACTGCGCATCCTGATTATTTCTTAGCAGCCAAGAAAGCAGTTGGCGTTAATTCACCAGACATCGCAGCAAGAAAATTAAAATTTTATGAATATTTCTATGGAGATCCTACTTCCGCTGCGGTAGAGAAAGACGCAAACCCTCCTGCAGTTGAGCCACCAAAGGATGGAAGTGACCCAACACCTGGTCCATCAGAAGCATCTATTGCTAATGGTACTGATAATACAGGATTCCGTGATCCAAATAATAAGTATCCTCTAAAAGATTATATTGGTGAGCCAGATACAAATCGTTTAGCACGTGGTATTGTTGATGGTACTATTGTTGCTAAAAAAGATGCATCTATTCAAAAGGGTGTTCCAAAAGCAATAGGACAAGGTAGTTGGGATCAAAATTTACCAGCATACGGTGCGCAATATCCATACAACAAAGTAATGGAAACAGAGTCAGGTCACATTCAAGAGTTTGATGATACACCTGGATATGAGCGTATCCACACTTATCATAGAGCAGGAACATATCATGAAGTAGACCCAATGGGTACCCAGACTAATTATATTGTTGGTGATAACTTTATGATTACTGAGCGTAATGGTTTCGTTTGGGTTGGTGGTGAGTGTAACCTAACAGTTGATGGTAATACTAACATCTTTTGTCGATCAGATGCGAATATTGAAGTTTCTCAAAATGCAACTCTAAAGGTTGGTAACAATTTAGATATTGGAGTTGCCAATGAAGTCACCATGGCTGTTGGTGGAAATTTCTTTATTAAAGCTGCGGGAGATTTTAAAATTGACGCTGCAAATATTACTGCAAAAGCACAAGCGGACTTTGATGTTCAAGCTGTGGGTGCTTTAGGTATTAAGGGTAATACAACAAATATTGAAGCAGTGGGAGAAGCAAACTATCTTTCTGGTGGTGCCACTAAAATGGATTACTCACAAGGTCAATTTGGTAATGGTGCTGCAGGCGCAACAGATTTGGCTAATATTGAATTAACTCCTCCACCTGCGGGAGATCCGTTGAATCCAACAGTACCGCAATTAATTCCACCTGATCGTAGAGTGGCAGATGGTGCTGCAGCTGAAACACCTGAAGATTATGCAACACCTGAAGGTAGAGCACAGTCAGCCCAACAGTCAAGAGAAAGCGGAGTTGCTAATCCACCACCACCAGTAAATGCAGAAACGCCAGCGCCAGCTGCAGGAAATACTACTGCGCCAGTACCAACAGATTGCAAAATTATCTACGCTACTACAAACTTTACTGATGACTATAGAATGTCCAAAAACTTCACTTTGGGTATGTTAATGGCTGGTGGTTTAAATGGTCAGCATAAATTAGTTGATCAACAATTAACTGGTCCTGATGGTAAAATAAGATTATATACGGTTCAAGAAATTGTATGTAACCTTGCGCAAACTGCCCAGAATATACTTGAGCCAGCATTGGCAGTTCTTCCAGGTGGTATTAGTGGATTGAATAAACAGTGGAAAATTTCATCAGGGTATCGTTTGAAGGGTGTTATAAAAACTGAATCTCCAAATTCATCTCATTGTAAAGGGTTTGCTATTGATATTGCGTTGCTATCAAAATCTCTACGAGAAACACATGAATTGGCAGTTGCTCTTGAGAAAATTCTACCTTACGATCAGTGTATATTAGAATATCGTTTCCCAGGTCAAGTTTGGGTTCACTTAGGATACGGAGTTTCTCAAAGAAAGATGGCGTTTACTATGCTTAATGATAAGACTCATACAAGAGGTAGTTTTGCTCTACTTGATTCTATTACTCCTCCAGGAGCAGTGGTAAAAGGATGACCGCATTAACATATAAAGGTGCGCTAAGTAAGGGTTTAGATGGTCCTGCTACTGGTCTAAATACTAAAGTTCAATGCGCTAAGAGTTTTGTTGGCGGTCTACTAATCGGAACAGTTGGTGATCAGTTTGATGCCCATGCAGTTGGCAACCAAACTCATCAAACTACACAGAGACAAATAACCTCTGGCGCATCTAAAACCTTCTTTGAGGGTAAAGCAGCAGCTAGAGTTAATGATCCAATTGCGGATGGTGATGCAGTTGCTCAAGGAAATGCAAAGACCTCGGTAGAATAACCTAAATAAGAATATGGCAAATAATACAAGAACATTCTCGGATTTAGATCTGAATTTCACGAAAAATCCCGTGACGATGGACGTTACTCGTCGTTATGATGAGGATGCTGTAAAGAATGCTCTGAAGAATTTGATTTTAACTGGTAACTATGAACGACCATTTCATAGCGAGATCGGTAGCCCAATTAGAAAACTTCTATTTGAACCAGCATCCCCAATGCTTGGTGCCATGTTAAAAAGAACAATACAGGATGTTATTACCTCGTTTGAGCCAAGAGTTAACATCATTGATATAATTTGCGTCGTAGCTCAAGATGATCAGACCATTAATGTTACTATTGAATTTACAATATTAAATACGACTGCTCCAATCACGCTAGATTTAACGCTACAGAGAACACGATAAATGGCAACTTCAAATAAAAAGATTAATGTCACA
>Ga0247723_1000809_pt1 | contig 20006 bp, 35 predicted proteins | sample MSEWelMarce5H_FC_FD_189079 | JGI IMG/M metagenome (GOLD analysis project Ga0247723, IMG submission 189079) | Subsurface sediment microbial communities from gas well in West Virginia, United States - MSEEL Well Study Marcellus 5H_FC | ecosystem: Environmental > Terrestrial > Deep subsurface >... | reverse complement strand
GGTGTATGTTTTGCTGGGTGTAGGGCTGGGGGTAGCTGGCGCGCAATCATTACGCGGGAATGGATTCGCCCCATCCACGTACACGGTAATCTCATCAATCAGCAGCGGCGCGGCGGTTTGAATTGTCGCGTTAAATGTTTTCCCCTCACTGTTTCCTGCATCGTTCCTAGTGAGCGTAAACTCATCCATGCCAGACAGTAGGGTTAGATTACTATTCCCGATGCTCACACTAAAGGCATCGGCAATAAACCCCTCTACTAAGATATCCCCGGTTACTCCCGATGGTCTTACCACACGAACCGATACAGACGATGGATTGATAAAAAATGTTTCAGTCCAGTTAAAAATAAGCTCATTATTTACGGTTTGCAGACCATAGCCATAAATCCATTGACCGGATCCGCTCTGAATATTTATAGGCGTGTTGTTGCTGGATGTGGCAGAGGTCGAAAAGTCGTAAATATAACACGCGGCGTTAGATGGGGGCGTATCACACGCGCTAACGAGCATCATCACCATGAGGGCAGCAAACAAAAATCTACGCATTGGGAGTCGCCTCTGGTGTGGGTTCCGTTGTCGGTTCGCTGGTGAGTTCCGGTGTGATGTCCAGTGTATGAGTCGGTGTGGCTGTCACGATGATGATCACTGGCGTTTGTGTCGGTTTGGGCGGTTTGGGTGTGCGTGTGTCGGTTGGGGTTCCGACATACGGCGGCCCCACGGTGGGCAAAATAATATCCCATTCCGCTACACCCACGCTAACGGGCGGTTGCTGCTGTACCGTTTGCGCGCTGGCTACGCTTTCCACACTATTTAATGAGAGCGGTGTCATGGTAGGCGTGAACGTGGGGCTTATTTCATCGGTTGCCATCCGGTTTAATGCCAATGGTGTCATGGTGGGGGTATTCGTCGGGATGTTGTTACACCACGCGCGCGGGTAATCGGGCGTAGGTGTAGCGGTTTGTGGCGGGTTGGTTGCCAGATACAGCGCGGTTCCGGTTGCCTGCCATGCATCCGGTGTATAGATCAACGTGGGAACGGGTGTAGATGTGGGGGTTAACCAGAAACAATAATCAGGTGTGGGGCTGGCTGCTACGAATACCAGCGCGGTTCCGGTTAGGCTCCAATCGTCTAATGTTGGGAAGGCTTCCGAGTTGGTGGGAGCGGGGGTGAGCGTGCCAACGATTGCTAACTCCTGTAGTGTGGGAGGCGTTGCGGGTTGGGTGGGAGTTCCACCCAGAACGGAACGGGCGAGGATGATTGCACCACCAACCAGCGCAATCAAAAACGATAGACCATAGACCATGGAACCAGAGCAACCCCCGCCAGCGGTTGGGGGCTGGCGATCCAGGTCAATCTGGTATCCACTTGGAACTATGGTCTTAGGGGCAGGCATTGACTACCGTCCGACTCCACCGAACGCGCCCACGAACAGTTTGATGATGTAGCGGAGCAGTCCGAGCGCCACGGGGATCATACCTACAAACAAGAGAATCGGCGCGAAAACGCCAATCCAAGTGTTGAGGTTGGTGATCATGTCATCAACCGGAATGTCAATGACAACGGGAGTTTGTGCCGCAACGGACATGGCAGACATAAGGAACAGCGCCATCATGAGCATGTATTTGGCGTTGAAATTGCGAGCGTAGAACGCTTTAAAGCTCTGTAACATGAGATTGAACTCCTTAAAAGAGGTCGCGAATACGGATATAAAGAAACATCACACCGCATAGGGCGAAAACCGCGCTAGCGGCATAAACCACGATGGGCTCTAGCAGGGGATAGACCATCTGGGAAAGGATCAACGCATCCATTGAACCACCTCATTGATCATCCAACCTACCACGGATACCAGACCATCAAGAACGATCAGAAACACCATTGAACCCAACAAAATCAGGACGATGAACAGATTGATTAGGTCAATCATTACGCCCCCCTAGAATGACGATTCCACCCAACCCCCACACCGAAAAAACCAGCACGATCAGCAGCGCGCTAACCATCACATCACCCGCGGAAATGACGTAATCGTATCTCACCGCTTGACCTTCAATTTCTTCGTAGATGTACGAAGGGTCTGGCGTGGTATCGGGTGTTACTTCCGGTGTTGGCTCTTGCATGACAGGCGCGGCAAAAACAGCCCCGGCGGGGGATGCCATAACAATAATAAAAACAATGCCTATCACACGTATGAACATTGGTAAAACCTCCTAAACGAATAATAACACCATACTGTCTAAAATAACGGGATAAAATTTATCCTGTATAATCTGGATAGTTAATCTGGATAGTATTTATCCTGTATACTGTAAATAGATACACATCACGGCGGGGATGTAACGATGATTTATGTGGACATTTTCAATATGAAATTTTTCGATCAGGCGGTTTTGAGACATTTAAGTGAAAAGTCAAAAGACGGAGAGATTAAAGTCGTTTATGACGAGATAGCAGAGGTCTTTTATTGCCATCGGAAAACAGCACAAAACACCATTCATAAACTCCGTTCATCGGGGCACATCGAAATTGTGAGGGGTTGTGATAGAACCGGATATGTTTACAGGATAAACCGTGACTGATTTTGACCTAGATATTCCACGCGCTGGCGCTCCGCTTGAGATTGAAATCCACCCAAAGAATCGGGCGGTATTGGAGTCTGATGTTGCCAAACGTCTGGAAATGGCGAGAGCTAGACTCTCCCGATTCCAGTTGTGGAATGTCCAGCGGGAATATTCACGGTTGCATCGCAAGCTCAACAAATCAGGCTATAACCGCCTCATTTTGGAACGTGCTGAACTGCTAGAGGCATTCACCGCGCTTAAGGCGCAATACCGCGAAAAGCCCACACCAGCGCGCAAAAAAAAGCTCATCGAAATTCAAGCCAGATCAAAAGCGATTGATAAGGCGCTAGAGAAACTTCAACCGGTTTTAGCTGATTATCTGGACGTGAAGCAACGGTTGGACGCGCACGAGATAATCTTACAGCTTGAACGTGAGGAAAAAGAGAACCAAGCGGCATTCTTCCGTGAGGCTGGCGTGTGGGAGCAGCAGATGTATCAGGTGTTTGATAACTATCCCAAGCTGCACCATATAACGAAGGATCGGAATGGGAATGACCGGAAAACAACACCCGTTTTTGATCATGTTTTCCTCAAGGCGGATAAGGTCTATTTCCGTGTTCGTACCAGTAAACAAAACCTATTCCAGCGTTTCATGGGGCGCTGGTCGAGCGCGATTCCCTACGGGGTAGAAATCGCTGATTTAATCAGTGAAAACACACTGGCAAACTTAACCGCCGCGTGTGGTCGTGTGGTCACGGTGGAACGTTCGCCACGATCTCAAAACATTTTCTATGTGATCAATCGCATGGACTCCGCGGATGGTATCCCCAAGATTGTCCGGTTTGATCAAGTGTTAGATCACTATCCAGTAAACCGTCACCCTGCTACACCATGGGCTGCTGGCGTGGGTGAAGATCGTAAAGTTATTCATTTTGATTTTGAGGAATATGCTCACATTCTCATTGGTGGGGCTTCGGGCGGTGGAAAGTCGACTCTCATCAATGGCATTCTGGCGCAACTCATCACCATGAACAGCCCTGATGAATTGCGGCTGATTCTTATCGACAATAAGGGCGGGGTTGAACTCTCCCATTTTGAAGGGATTCCCCATCTCCTTACACCGCCTGTAATTTCTGTGGACAAGGTTTTGCCAGCATTAAAGTCAATTCGCCAGATTATGAATCAGCGTTTTGAGATGTTTTTGAAGGTCAAGGCGCGTAGTTTGATCTCCTATAACGCTAAGGTAAAGAACCCTATGCCCCGGCTGCTGATCATCATTGATGAAATGGCGAGTCTGCTCGGTATTGATGAGACACACGAAATTCATAACGAGCTGCGTGTGATCACATCACAGGGGCGCGCTACGGGCGTTCACATGATCGTGGCAACCCAACACCCCTCAGTAGATGTACTGCCCGGATGGATCAAAACGAACCTCAATTTGAGAATCGCTTCGAGAATGCCAAACCACACCGCCTCACAAATCATTGTTGACAGTATCACCGCCGCATATTTACCGGAGAACCCCGGCAGGATGGTAATCAGGCGCGGCGGGTTCGAGATGATTTTGCAGACTCCATTGATCGAGGATGATGGAATCGCCAGAGCGGTGAAGAATGCCAGCGCTTACACACCTGCTGATTGGCAAATGCCAGCCATTAGAGAGCCTGATAAAGCGGAATCGGATACAGACGAATTTACACCGATTATCCCCATGGAAGAACCTGTCCCTAAATTTGGGGAGAATGACTACCTCAAAATAGCTGTAAGAATCGGCTGTAGATTGTCTGCTGAGAAAGTTCATGCAGTTGTGGGAAATGATGTTATTTCTCTCCGTAGACTGCGTGAAATCAGAGAACAGATCGTAACAAGAAAAACTGTGACTGTTCACGGAATAGATTACGCAATCAAGCGAGAGGCTAAAGGTCATATTCTAGTACCGATAGAACATCCGATGGGACAAGAAGCTAATACAGAGTATGACACGCCTGAAGATGGTTCGTTTGATAGTTCAGCGGAAACAGCATAATAACGACGTTCGATTGTTAGATTGAGGGTGAACTATGAGATACAGACGCGACACATGGAGAGATAGAGCAAGCCAGCATATCCAGCGCGGGTTATATGGGCTGGGTGTAATGGTCGTAGGGTTGAGCGTGACACAGGGCATAGCGGGAATAATCGGGATAATCCTGCTTATCCTACTGATTAGTGCCTTCACTGCTGCTGTGCTGTGGATTGCGCGAACGATTGAGGGATTAGTTGCGCGGCGGGGTGTGGAATAGATGACTATATTTTTCATGCTGCTGCTGGGACTGATGCTAATCTCATTTGGAATCGGGGGCAGGCTCAAATCCTTCTTAGATTTAATTATGTGGGTTGGATTTCATAGTGTGTTGATGTCCTCAATCATGCTAACTGCACTAGAAGAAGCTCAAACCCTAAGCATTGAGTTGGTATATGGAATGGCGGGCGCGGGTTATTTGTTCGGGCTGTTCTGGCAAATAGTGCTTTCTGGAAAGTTCAATAACATCTTTAGCCCCAAGGAAGCAGGTAAAGGTGAACTGTTTGAGGCTGTTCGAGATACATTGTTCCTTTTAGGTGGGTTGATGTTTGCAGCCGCGGCGGGGTCTATGCTTGTGGTAATCCCATTCGTGGGGACTGTTCTGGCGAGATGGTATTTTGAATTTAAAAATAGACAAGTTGAGAGGAAAACAACCTCATGAAGATCAATGAACTGAGTTTAAACCGCAAGCGCTATATCATCCACTTTTCTTTCATGTTTATGTTTATCTTGACTGGTTTTTCTTCTCAAATCATCAATATGGGTTGGGGATTGGACATACTCTTAGGCTCTATGGGGATGCTCATTGGTTATGCAGTAGCTCTAAACGTTGAGGATCAAATAGAAAAACAGCTTGGGAAGGCTTCCGATGAATAACCCAACGGAAATTGTATTCTTTGGACTGGCGTTTTTTGTGGTTGCATCGCTGGTGATGTGGTCCCTGACTCGTCTTGCATGGATGATCATCCTCTATCCGCTGCGTTTGGCGTGGTTCATCCTCAGAATTCCATTGAGAATACTGTCATGAGTGGCGGTTATGTTCTCATGGTGATGTCGTTCCTTATCGTGTGGGTTGGTGTCGTGGCGCTGGAAATGATGGGAACCGGGGACAAAATGACTATCGCTTATGGGGCATTGGCTCTGATGGGAGCGGTGATCGGGATGGGGTTGGAACTGATGAACTATACAAAGGACGGTGAAAAGTGACCGGCAAGACTCATTTGATTATCGGATTAACAGCGGGGTTGGCGCTGGCACTGTTCACTAATTCCACTGTGGTGAATGGTCTGGCGATTACAGCAGCGGCGGGTGTCGGGTCACTGGTTCCCGATATTGATACTCCAAATTCCACCATTAGCAATAAGGCGCGTCCAATTCGTCTGTTTACGTTCTGGATACCACACCGAACATTGACTCATAGTTTGATCGTGCTGGGGTTGGTGTCGCTGCTTAGTGTGCTGTCTGTGTTCGGTGTGGCGTTTGCCATCGGATATGCCAGCCATATAGTAGCGGACATGTCCACAACACGAGGAATCCCCCTCTTTTATCCGCTCTGGGGGCGTTCCCTTCATTTACTGCCCTATCCCCTCCGGTTAACCACAGGCGGATTAGTGGAATCGGGCATTTTCCTAATTGTCTGGATTGCTGCTATTGGACTGTTTCTGAAAATGTTGGGAGTCGATGTCCTAACTATTCTGAGGTCTATCTAGTGTTCTGGATTCTGGCGACTCTAGGGGGAATGATACTGGTGTGGATTGTGGCACCGCTCACCATTTATATTGTTTTGCCATTTGTGGCTGTTTTCATCGAATTGGTTTTTATCTGTGGGGTGATAAGGTGGATGTTTAAATGAGGTACATTTTAGTGTTTTTAATGGTCGTGGTGATTATGTCACCAGCGGCAGCACAATCTAATCAGGATTGTACCGGTGTTGAGAGTTTTACCGTTACATCGTCCGATTCGGGCTGGAATGATTTTGGCGCTCAAATCGACTGGTATACAAAAGACTTCTTGCCGATGGAAATAAGCGGAATCACAGCAGTGTCAGATATTCCGCTTTTAGTGGGATTCGATGGCTCAATTCCTGATCCTAATTGGAGTCTGCCATTTAGTGAGACTCGTACTGTGGTGGATACCATCACGTTTTTTGAGGATACCAATGATCCATTTGTTCTCACATCGTTTACCGTCATATGTCCCACAGTAGAAACAGCCCCTGTGACGATTGACCTTGATCTTGTTGATCCTATGCTTGACGGGGTGAACTACTGGATAGGTATTTTTGGCGCGGTGATCTTCTCTATAGCTATGCTCGTTCCCGCCGTGAACCTGCTTCGTTATATCATGCACATCTTTTCTAACTCTATTGGAGGTAAGTAATGCACATTTTCTTTTTGGTCGTGGCGCTGCTGTTCGCAAAACCGGATAAATGTACTACTGATTTTACGCCTGTGTCTAACAGTCAGATTGTGATCACTCTGGACAAACCGGAGCGGTTAGAGTCCGTGTCGGTTGATTACGTGATTCCGATGAATAACATGTTTCGCCAGTATTTTCCGGCCGGGTTCCAATTGTGGGCTGGACTGTACGATAAACACGGGGAATTAGTGCAGGGTCAAATGTTGGCTCAGGGCAGTCCTGTCTATATCTATATGTACACCGATAAGAAAATAGAGACTATCGAGATTCATTCCTCTTATGGCCCGGTGGATTTTCATAACGTTACCGTGGTGTGTGGTAAATAGGAACAGTCCAATAAAACGCTCGTTTTGCTGGACTCAAAATAAAATGGACACTCTCCCGTGAAAAGTGTCCATTAATCTCGTCTGATTATTCAACGTCCATTTTTGCCGTTTTATTGGACTATTCGATAACTGTTTTTCTCACCGCTCTTTGTGCCTTGCCACCCTGCCATTTACGACTATACAGGCGCGGTTCTAGCGCTGGCTTCTTTTCTAGTCGCTGGCGTGGTGGTTGGTCTTGGTAAACCTTAGATTTTTCGGACTGTGGGCGCTGGTACGCGACATTATCCACCTCTGGCGCGGAAGGCTTCCGCCTTCTATCCAAATCAACAATCATGGCGGCTATCGCCCTAAGCGCAAATGAGAACCCCCACAGCCCCATTGGAATCACCAGATTGATACAGAGCGCGAATGCCAACAATGGAATCATCATCACGCCTAGCTCTGGTAACAGTGAGATGATCTGAGATGAAAACACGATACTTATGAGCAGGAATGCCAGCCATAAGAAAAAATACAGCATTCCGAAAAACCACATAGCCCGCGCATAGAATTTCAGCCCATTGACGTAATGGATCATTGATCATTTTCCACTTGATGCGTATTGATTAAATCGTTTTTCCAGAACTTCCAGATAATCTATCGCTAACTCTTTAGCCATCGGTGGTAAATGCTCAACGATGTCAGCAGCGCGTAGAGCCTCACGACTCCTATCATCATTAGACCTCACAAATCCTAAAATGGTCATGACTTCGTTCACGTCCATTTCAAGCGAATAAGCCAAAGCGTTACGGAAAGCAATATCTTCTAGTGGCGGTTGATTTCGTCCAGTTTCCCAATGGCTGATTCTTGTGTGGGAAGTCTCCTGACCATGATTTGAAAGACGTTCCGCTAATTTATATTGGCTGATTCCAATTTGTTCGCGTCTTGCTCTTAGAAAATCGCGGAATTCCATAATGTAACAATCCTCTAACTTATACGTATAGTAAACCTTTTTGCAAGCAAACGTAAGAACCAAACAGTTGACAAATTGTTTTACATTCTGTAAACTTTACATCAAGTAAAGGAGATTGTTTATGAAACGTATACACAGTAAAAAGCCTCTCGCTTATGTCGCATTTCGCGCATCACAGGAGGAAGTACAGCAGGTAAAACAGATTGTGAAGCAGGAACGCGCAAAGGGCGAAAAGCTGGTTGAATCGGATGTTTACCGTTACGCGTTGGCTCTTTTTTTGGAGTCTGTCTTTACTGAACGTAAAGAAGTACAGCAGCAATAAGCAAAGTTTCGTAATTCGGTGGATTTATGGAGAGTGGGAAATGAAATGGTATCGAGAAAGCTCAATCGCTTTTGCACAAAGAAATGGATTGATTGAGTTGGGGTCTGAAACTGGTCAATTTAGGATTTCCGATAAGGGTCTTGAAATTTACGAATCTTATTTGGTTGATCCAGAACACGGTCAATCCGTTCAGAAAGCACAGAAGGAACTTCTTGATGCTGGTATGTCCCGGCGTGAATTCGCCTTTTTCATGCTGATGGAAGTCTGCGAAAACGGTTTAGAACTGGATAGTTTGTAATCCGGGCGTTGTGTCCGGTGGATTTATGGAGATAAACACAATGACACTAAAGAGCTATTTTTTCTGGTTTGGTCGCATCCACATCTATAACGAGGACGGTGTGAGAACCATCGTTTTCGGTAGTCGTTTCGTCACGTTTCAGGTTCGCATCTAAGGAGTTGTGAAATGTTAATTCAGGGATGGAAAGAACGGGTCAAAATCGCGTCGGGTCGTAATGATATGGGCGCGGCACATCGGGCTATGCAACTTGGGAAGCTCATGCACGATGCTGGCATGTGGGACAGCAGTACAGAGGAATTGTGGTTACATCACCCCTATGACCTCCACAACAATGTTTTCGGGTTTATCGAAATGCCGGTTACAGAGTTCATCAAAAACTTCAATTATTTTCTGATGCCTGCTACCCCATTCAGCAGCAATAACGCATGGATGAATGAACCGGTGAAGCTGGAAGTGTTCAAACCCACTGAGGACGAAATCAATGAAGTGGTGAAGATGTTGATGGAAGCTGATCCTCTGTTTTTGGCGGATGAACCTATTACAAATAGTAAGCAGTCCCCCCGTTTCCCCAAGGGCAAATACACCCGCTGGAACCCGCGTCCCTGTGGTGAGTATCGCTGTGTGAAGCAAACAGAACTCGCCTTGGATTGGATCATCAAAGATCAGATTGACGAATACCAACACGCGCTGCTGATGCTGGAACGTGACGCAAGACTCGGCAAGCTGGAATGTCTGGAAACGGAAACCGAAGAAATGCCAGCGGTTCACACCAATAACAAGTTCGGTTGTCGTCCAATCACCATTGGCGGTATTCCGTTAGGCACTAAAAATTCCGCTGTCCCTCACATCTCTGACTTGTTCAATAACAACGGGCAGCGGGTGTAATGGACATTACCGAGCTATTGCGGGACGCGCTAGAAGAATCTCTCAATGGCAACCAGTCCAGACACAAAAAGCGGCGTGAGGATCGGCAAAAAGCAGGGTTGGGAAGGCTTCCCACCGCGTTACGAAAATACATGCAGGGTCAGCGGGTTCTAGCGGATTATCTCCGCTCTGAGTTAGAAGAAATGGCGGGGATGTACACGCTGCTGAGTTACAGCGAAACACCCGAAACACTTTACAAGAGTTTGCGCGGCGCGGGGTTTGTCTGGAATGACAAGCTGAAATTGTGGCGGCTGGATAAGAGGCTTAAAGAACCTCGTGATTATGAGCAGTTTAAAAAATGGTTGGATGCAAAAAGGGGCTAGACCGCAAAGCCCGCCCCTTTTTGTTTTTGTCCTCTGTGGAGAGAACTATATAGGAGATTGTACCACAATGAATACAGTGCAAGAAATCGAGAAATACGCGGCGGATCATGGGATTATCCTCAGTCCAAGTGATAGAGCGAAAATTACAGCAGTCCAGACCGAAGAACTTAAACGCTTACAGGCATTAGAACCCATTCAGGCGGAAACATTTGCCGATAAATGGAATGATTTCTATCCCCGTTTGCTGGAATCCATCGTGAGCGCGGGTGAAACCCTGCTCACGTTCTCCCAGACCTTGATTGTGAGTCTAGGGGTTCCGGTGGTGCTGGTGCTGCTGCTGATTGTTGAGCATCACCGCGTTTATCAGGGGATTCAACTTTTCGATGTGAATCAGACCTTTGCCAGTTTCGCGGCTGCCGCTCTGGTCGTGCTGAATCTGCTGCTGGAATTGCAGAGTCACCACATCGAACACAAGGCGGGATTTATCGAAAGTCGCGAGTCGCGCTGGTCGCTGCGGATATGGGCGCGGAATATGCGTTACACCCTTGGCATGGGGGATAACTGGACAGAGATTCAACTCTCCCCCGCTTCGTTATATAAGTCTCGTTTACGTCTGGTGACCTTCACCATTCTGGCTCTCGCTCTCGCTGGATCAATGAAAACCGTGATTGAGGATACACCGGGGGCGTGGTACGCGGCGCTGTGGAGCATCATCACCGAGTCCAATTTATCCCTCATGTCCACATGGTTAGGCGGGTTATTGTTCGCTGCTGCTGCTGTGTTATCAGCGCAAGCCCTGAGTCGTTATGTCGCTGTCAGGACTGTGGAAATTCTGGCGAATATGAAAGCGCGCAAAGTGACCACAACCAACCCCCACCACTCTGAGATTGATCGCGCTGGTGCAATGGTCGCATTAGCGATTGTCAATGCAACCATCGAAAAGAGAAACGCTAAGAAAGGAGGTGAGACACAACCCGCCCCTTTACCCCTAATCACTCCCGTAATCGTAGACAACCCCCTACCGGAGATGATGTACACGAACGGAAACGGCAAACACTAAGGCACGATAACCCCCGCTGGCAAGATAGCGGGGAGAAACCAAAGTCTATAGGTCGTCCGCGCAAATGGTCAGATGATCGGGAGCGGTGGCGAATGACAAAACGATTACAAAAATTCCGCGAAATTCGACAAATGGAGGGGGTTTAACCCCTCCAAACCAACGGAGAACCATAATGCAGTTAACAGACATAGACGCATACGCCCTCAAACGGGCGCTCACACGAATGGACATATCAGGTGTTCAGGGCATATCACCAGCAATTCAGATGATGCTCAATGGACTGGATGCAAAATCACCGGAGGGCTGGCAACTCCTGAATCAGGTGGTGTCGTGTTCACCGGAAGTCATGAATCAGATTTTAAAAGTCGATCCCAAGGTAGAACCGCCCACCTCCCGGAAGGCTTCCCAAGCGGCGTTTATTCCCCCGCTCCCCATCGAAGCGCAATTGTCAGACGCGGCGCTCATGAGTACCGAACGGGTGGCGGGTTGGTATAAGGGAACAGTGGATTGGATGAAACGTCGCTCACCCATGACTCCCGTTTCATTTCTGGAAACGGGCGCGGTGTGGCTGCTGTGTCTGGCGATAGCGCGGCGGGTACATATCGAGTTTCACAGCACTATTTCCACATCGCTGTATCTCATCTGGGTTGCCGAAACATCCAAGTACGCAAAGAGTACCGGGCTGGAAACTCTTTTCGCCTTTGTGGTTGCATCCATGCCTCACATGCTCATTCCGGGGCAAACATCACCGGAGGGCATGATTGAAATTTTATCAGGGGCATTGCCCACGAACTTCGATAGGCTGGGGAAACGGGATCAACAGCTTATCGAAGCGGGGCGTAAGTTTGCGGGTCAGCGTGGAATCATGTTGGATGAATATTCCGGGTTACTTGCCAGTGCCCGAAAAGAACATATGGCGGGTTTTATTGAACTCCTGATGCGACTCTATGACAGTCGAGCCATTGAGCAGCATTATACCCGCTCCGGTGGTCTGCTTACGATTAGAAATCCGGGAATCTGTATCCTTGGGGCTACCACACCAGCGGCATTAGCGAGAGCGGTCACGGCTGAAATGTGGGAGAACGGTGCCAACGCCCGTTACCTCATGATGTTTCGTGACCAGCCCCCGGCTTATACCACTGAATATATTAAAACCTCACCCCCGTTTGAGCTTGCGGCGCAACTGGCGAAACTTCACAACGCGCTGCCGATGATGCGTGATGATCGAAACGAAGAAAATGAAACATGGGTGAGTTTGAGTGCATCCATCACCGAAGAAGCTAAGACTCAATACATGGCATACACCAAGGCAGTCTTTTACGACATGATCACAGACGATTTAGACGAACGTCTGCATGGGAATTACCGACGCTTACACGTTCAGGCGCTCAAAATGGCGTTGGCACTGGCAACAATGGACTGGATTGAACGCGGTCAAGATACTAAAGCGCCTGTAATCGAATTGGGTCATTTCGCCTTGGGTCAGCAGTTAGCAGAAAAAGCACGTCACAGCCTACACCGCATGATGCCAGTCCTATCTCAATCCTATGACAGTAAGACTCAGCGTGATTTGTTGATTGTCCTCAAAAATCACCCCGGTGGTCTTACCCTGCGTGACATCTCTCGCACAGTGGGACGCAATACCAAGGACTTACGAAGCGCGATTGATGTATTGGTCGAGTCTGGTGAGGTTGTGGCGCAAGAACACCAAGCTCCGCAAGGTGGCGGTAAGACCTTTATTTATAGTCTAGCGCCATCTACTGACACTCGCTAAAACGACTGTCAATTGTCAACTGTCATTTTATCGACGTTGGAAACTTAACTGAGGTGTTACATGGATACTGATTATATCCGTAAAAATATCAATCTTAGAGAGTTAATCAGGCAGGATTTAGGAAAACCCAAGTTCAGCACCGCTAAAAGTGATAGTTACTGCTGTCCACTGCACAATGAAACGAAGGGTAACTCATTGGTGGTCTACGATGATCACTGGAAATGTTATGGGAAGTGCAGTTGTACCGGGGATGTTATCGAATGGGTTATCCGTAAGTGGGGTAAGACTTTCCTTGAAGCCTGTGCGCTGCTGGGAGGGTCAAATGAATCCGTCTGGCGTGAACGTCCACAGCGGCGCGTTATAGAGGAAGTGGAATCACAATCCACGCCTCCCACTGAGGATTGGCAATTAAATTCATTACAGATTGTGGAATATGCGGAGTCGATGCTGTGGGGGCGGAATGGTAAACGGGCGTTGGACTATCTGTTGAACAGCAGGGGCTTAACCCGCTCAACTATTAAAGAACATCGACTCGGATACATCCCCGGCGCGGCGGATCAATGGCGTTATGACATCATCCCCGGTTGGACGGATGACCGGGGGAATGTGCCTGTGGCGTGTGGAATCACAATCCCTCACCTTGCCAATGGGCATTTATGGGCGGTTCGTGTCCGGCGCGCTGCGGACATCATCGGAAAGTATCACGGGATTCGGGGCGGTTCGAAGGCGCTCTATAACGCGGATAGTGTAATCCCCGGTTCAATCTTGTTTATCACTGAGGGGGAGTTTGACGCGCTGCTGATTGACCAGCACAGTTTTGATCATGACCTCAATAACCCCGTGTGTGCTGTATCCCTTGCCAGCGCCAGCAATTACCGGATTAACCGCTACTGGTATCCCAAGCTGATAGGCGCTCCCATGATTGCGGCGCGGTTGGATGCGGACGCGGCTGGGGATAAGGCGCTCACGCAATTACAGACTTTGAGCCCTGTGTTCCGCCCGTGTCAGGTTCCAGTCGGGAAAGATGTTACCGACTTCTACCTGCTGCATGGGGCGGGTGAATTAAAGCGGTGGATTGATAACGTGGTCAATATGGAGGTGAAAAATGTCTAAGACCATAGTTCATGCAGTGAAGCATCAAGAACGTTTGTTAAAAAACATCGGAAAGGAAAGCTGGGTGTATCGGGGAATTCCAGTGCGTGTCAGGATTCGCCATGAAACGATGGGGATCATTAATGCGTGGTTGTTTCAGTTCAATCTTATCGAACAAGTTGTGCAGGATCACATGGTTGTATCTCACGCAACAACTCATTACATGTCTCAGGTCAAGACCATCAATTTCTTACGTGCCTTTGGGTGTGCCATCCCTTGTGATGACATTGAACTGATAGACGAAAACGGGAAGGTGCTGAATGTCTAACCCATTGGAGCGTTACGAAAAGATGGTGAATTCAGCGCGGGAAAATCTTTCAACCCATGCCAGTACAGCCCCGCTTGACTTGCCGGTCAGTGCCCCAGAATGGTCGCAATGGATTCGGGGATATAAACGGTTGGCTGAAAAACTGGCAGATGCTCACATCGCACTGGTACGAGCGATGGCGATGAATGTTCAGGGGGTGTTAGATGATCGTCGCTTCCGGTGATTACCCAACCCTGTGGAAACGTGGGCTGATTCAACCCCGTGTGAGAGAACGCGCTAACCACTGCTGTGAACAGTGTGGAATGGAGTTCCATCACGGTACTAATCTGGCAAAGACCGCTGTAAACCGACACGGTAAACCCATCGTAGGGACGTGTCACCACATTGATGAGAACAAACAGAACTGCTCAATGGCGAATTTGGTGTATCTGTGCCAGTCCTGTCATTTCACAGTTCACCTATCCCGCTGGTATCCCGGCAAAACACTCCCCAGAATTTGGGGGGAGAACGTTCCCCGCTGGATTGTGTCGCGGCGGATTCCATATCGTTTACATCCACAGATGAGAATGAGGGGGTTTTAGGTCGTGAATAAACGTTTGTTGTTTTCGTGCGTGGTGCTGCTGGTAGCTTTTGTAGCAACCGCTGTTATTGTCGGGCGGGTGCTAGGAACTTTCCTTGATGGACTGGTTTATATGTCGATTCCGCTGCTGGTGGTGTTGATTTTTGCGTTGGCTGAAGTGTGGGAGAAGTGGGTTAGAGGGGGTGAGCCGAAATGAATGAACACACCTTCATTACCAAACCTAACCAAATACTTGAATGTACGGTGTGTGGGCAAACATGGAAGAAAAAACCCACATCATCCTGCCCCGGAATGAGGGTCTATGCGTGGGGCGCGTGGCCTGAAAATCTGCTGACTAAAAAACAGATGGATGAAGCTGGATTGCAAACGGGGGCGAAGCTGCCCCCACCGGCCGGCATGGTGTGGCGGGAAAAGTCTCCCAACGGAATCATGTATCTCTACGACAAGAATCAGGGCGTACCCAAGAAAGAAGTTACACCAGCACAGGCGGAAGCATTGAAGAAAGCACAGGAACGGGCGCGATTGGTCACTATCTATTGTTCGTCCTGCCATTACACGGTGATTGATGAGGTCACAGCGAAACGGGCGGAAACTCTTGGGGATCAAGTCTGTGATCGTTGCAGTGATGCGAGTGAGGCAAGTATCAGGGCGGAGGAATGGCTAAAGGGTTGTGTCATTCTGGACACTGAAACCACGGGGTTGTATGAAGCTGAAATTGTTCAACTTGCGATTATCAATCATGAGGGAGAAACCCTGCTTAACACGTTGGTGAAACCCGAACACCCCGAAAAGATGATGGAGAAATCATCCAAAGGGATCTGTGCATATGATATTCACGGTATTCACCCTGATATGCTGGCGAATGCTCCCACTAATGGTGTAATCGTGAATATGAAATCAAGAACCCGATGAGCAACATTAAACGCCCACGCCGGCGTGATCCGCTGCCGAAAGCGATAGCATCCACCGATTACCTAAAGATATTCAATGCCACACTGGACACAGACTCTGGTGTGCGTGATCGTGCCATATTGGCTGTGTTCGCTGATACCGGATGCCGTTTAGGTGGGCTGTTATCGCTCACACTGGAACGGCTGGACATAGCCAACCAGCGGGGGATCGTCATTGAAAAGGGCGGTAGGGCGCGCGCGGTTCACTTCACCACCTACACAGCGCGGTTGCTAAATCAATGGCTGGCAGTCCGCGTGAGTGAATCAGACAAAGTGTTTACATCCATTCGTACCGGGGCAGGACTCACCGACTCCGGTGTAAACCAGATCCTCAAGCGCCTTAAAAATCGGGCTTGCGTCAGAGGGCGCGTTAACCCTCATTCCTTTAGACACAACTTCGCGCGTGAGTATCTCCGTAATGGTGGGGACGTGATCACACTGGCAAGGTTGTTAGGTCACAGCGATGTCCAGACCACAGCGGCATATTACGCGGTATTCACTGAGGATGAATTAAAAGAACTACACGACAAATTCACACCGATGAATCAGCTAAAGGAGTTATAGAACGATGGCACGTCCAAAAAGTAACGTTACCAAAACACCAGCAGAGAAAATGCGAGAGTATCGGGAACGTCAAAAAGCCAAAAATCAGGGCTTAGACCTCATGGAAGAAGTCAAACAATACTTTGAAGAAGAAGAAGTAACGTTACGAAAATACTTTGAATATTGGGCTAAGCAGGGGCAAAAGATGGAAGTAGTACAAGAGAACGGTCTTAAGGGTGAATTCCGTATGCTTAAGCTAATGCGGCGCGGTCAATGGCATGGGGATATGGATAGAGGTCTTTTTATCTATCTGGTGTTGAAAGGGTCACTTGTGCTGATACGTGATAAGGGTGAGGGATGGAACGGCGGTAAAGTTTACGAATTTAGCAGTTAAAAACCAGTGGGGGGAGTTCTGCTCTTTTTATAAGCAGGATTCTCTTAATCAATTGGTTGTAGGTTCAAATCCTACCGGGGTCACATTGGGAAATGCGAAAGAGGATAGAGCGAATCTATCCTCTTTTTTGTTGGGAGTCAAACAATTCTAGGAGATTGTCACAAACGGAATCATCCATACATTCAAAGCAGTGGATAACTGCATATGTTGTGACTCTTTGCTCCTGTAATTCAATTTTTATCCGTATCTCCATATCAATGTTTTTTGATTCACATATAGGACATTTAATCATTACCCCTCCCTAGATCGTCTAATCCTCTCACGGATAACCTCTTTTTCGGAAGCATTCCGACCACCCAACGCGCGCCGGATTGCGTCACGGTTAGGGTTCTCCATTGATCCGCCCACCACGCGCCGGACTCCCATTTCAAAACGTTCTCTTATCTGGCGTTTGACCTCTAAATGTTCGAGGCGCTGCGCCAGCTCGTCGATGGTGGATACTTTATGTTTCTTCATGGCGATTTTTAACCCCGATGGGGAGCGGATACCATAACGTGACATGATCCGCTCACTATCGCCATCCAGCGTTTTGTAATGGCTGGCAAACATGCGGGGGAGTTTTGCAATCTGAGATCGTAGCGTGATTTTCATGAGCCATTTTACGAGGCTAACAATCTTGCTCATGCTTCCTCCTCAGATAGTGACTTGATCTTGATGGCAATTGCCCAGATGAAAAAGCCCAGCAGCAGGGCTACAAAAATCCATTGGAGTGTCGGGGTGTATTCATTGAATTGATTCCACAGCCCCACCGATTCGGGAGCCATTTGCCACAGGCTCAATTCATCGAAATTAAGCGGGATGGGTGTCCCATCGGGTGTTAGTGTAGGTGTTGGTGGGATCATTACACGACTCCATAAATCGACTGGAACCAGCGGACGAGTTTAAAGATACTGGACACAACATAGAAGATAATCACGAGGTCAATCATGAGGACAATGATCGGCACGAGGTACGCTCCCGGTGTGCCATCGGCAATTAACGTCCAGTCTACCATGTACCAGAGCGCGCAAATCTCACTATTGAGGGGTGCTGTGACGCACTGAGGTAAACCGGGGATAGGAGTAGCAGGCGCGCCATTAATCCCTGCGATAATGCCAAAGAATATGGCGATTACCTGCCCGAACCAACCAGTAACTTTTATGGTTATCTGAACCACAATACCGATCACAAGCGCCACAATTTCAATCACCTCAATCACATTTTGGATCACAGCCAAAATGAAGGTGATAGTTGTTGTGATAACCTCAATAATGAGGACGATCACACCACCGATGAAATTCAAAACCCAATTGATTACGCTGATAATCAGTTCTGCGAAGAATGACAAGATGGTTCCAACAGCATTTCCTAGCCATTGGATTATTGATACCGCGGCGTTGATGATCCACACCAGCGCTGCAATCATCGCCTCCCCAACGGAGACAATAATATTTAGTATCCCGGTGATAGCGGAGAGCGTGAAATTGTATATAGCTAAGACTGTCTTACACAGAAAATCACCACCACATGGATCTGTCTGGTAGTTTGGAGCAGCGGCTGGTGCTGCGAACACAGCAGGAGCAGGGGCTATCAGGCTCAACACGATAAGGATTAACAGCAGGCGTTTAAGTGTCATCACTTATCCTATGAACGGGATGATCTTAAGAATAAACCGGATGATCCATACAGCAGCTTTTATAAACCACATCACGAGTTTGAATGTGATCATGATTCCCGATACGAACATAATAGCGGTTATGCCGAAGAACATATGAAGGGGAATCGGATAAATCCGCTCTCCAAAAATCTCTTGTAAGCTCACACCGCTGATAAGCCATTTAGCGTATCCGGCAAACTCTGGCAAATCTGAAATATCCGGCATGATCACTGTCAAATCTGAGGGCAGTGTATTTATTTCTGCTACTGCTGTTCCCAGATTGTCGGTTACGTCAGAATGGAAATCGCTCAAATCGTCCGGCACTGGAATCACGGTTGTACCCGGTTCCGGTGTGCCTACCAGCGTTCCAACGATAGGAGTTCCAATCGCATCAAAATCCGGTGTACCGGGCAGGGGCGTGAGGTTCGCGCCGGGATAGGTTGCCCATGGTGTTACTGTACCGTCCCAAATCTCGCTAGGAACCGGGATAAACGTCCCTGTGGGGAGGGCTGTAACTGTGGGCGGTAGGGTAATGTCTATAGTTGGTGGCGGTGGAGTCGGGCTATTTGTTGGCGCTGGATAGGACGTGGGAGCCCACATGGTCATGGTAGATGTTACTGTGCGAGTAGCCACAATGATTCCGGTTGGTGTGGCGGTGTGGTTTGGGTATGATGTGCTATTAAAAATGGGTGTCCGTGTGGCTGTTGCCGTGGGCGGGATTCCGGTTGCCGTGGGCGGTAATGGCGTGGCGGTTGGGTCGGGTTCGTCGCAATATTCACCCCCTGTCATGCCTGATAACGCGTCTGTACTCTCAATCTTTATGTAGTTAATTGAGGACGATCCACCCCTATCCGCCGGGGAAGTATCGGAGGATACACCCACCTGACTCAGTAAACGTATCTCACTAATCAAAACCGCTGATACTGGCTCATACACTAGCGTTACATTTGAGCCAAAACTCCCGTCAACCGTCCACTTTGTGGTGACCGACTCTATTGCTGTGATTCGCATTGCTAGCGGATTACCGCCCGGATCAGTATCCCCGCCGGTTGTTGCTGAATAATTCATTTCAACGCGACTGATGCGCGGGAAATTCATATTTTTTCGGATGGCAATCCCACGATAACCACGCGCGCCGTTATAACTATCCTCCCAGAGTGTGGTATATGTACCCATGTTTTGAGTCCCCGATATGCCCGAAAAATCATAAACACCCCATAGGCGATCATCTACCGAAAAATCCCAGAGATAACAATAATTTCCTGCCGGGGTTGCTGTTGCGGTTGCTGGTGCTGGCGTAAATGTTCCAGTCGGGGGGAGCGGCGTATAGGTTCCAGTGGGGGATTGAAACGGTGTAACCGTTACCGGGGGTGGGGTGTATGTTTTGCTGGGTGTAGGGC
>Ga0247723_1000808_pt1 | contig 20018 bp, 28 predicted proteins | sample MSEWelMarce5H_FC_FD_189079 | JGI IMG/M metagenome (GOLD analysis project Ga0247723, IMG submission 189079) | Subsurface sediment microbial communities from gas well in West Virginia, United States - MSEEL Well Study Marcellus 5H_FC | ecosystem: Environmental > Terrestrial > Deep subsurface >... | reverse complement strand
CGAAACTTGCGCTCAACACGATAGATTGCATCTAGCGCAAAGCAGGGACGAATTGCAAAAACGGACAATTTTAATAAACTTAAAGGAGTGAATATGAAGACATTGTTTGAACAGTACAGAGAGCAATTTGCAGACATTCCGTACTGCTGTTATTGCTTGGAGCCACAGGGCGACAAATGGCATTGCTGCCAAGAAAACCACTTTATCGAGTTTAAAGACTTAGATATTGAGGATCAAAAATTTATAATTGATTCTGAATTAGACGATAATTTTTAAGTGTATAATAGGTTGTCAGCAACCTATGAGGATAAGATGGACACTTTGTTAACACATGATGATGTAGTTACGCTTCTTGATTACGACAAGGAAACTGGTCATTTTCAATGGAAGAAAAAACGCAGAGGAATTAAAACAGGTGTAAATCTAGGTACTGATAATGGCTTTGGTTATTTGCGGATAACAGTTCTTGGTAAATCATTCTATGCACATCGTCTTGCTTGGCTTTATTGCCATAAAGTCTTCCCAAAAGGTGAGATTGACCATATCAATGGAAACAAACAAGACAACAGAATTGATAATTTAAGAGATGTAACGCAAATATCTAATGCACAAAACAAGTTGTCAGCACACTCAAGAAGCAAGACTCAAATGCTTGGAGTGAGTTGGCACAAAAAAGCAAAGAAATGGCAAGCCCATATTTGCATCTACAAACAGAGAAAGTATCTCGGTTTGTTTGAAAATATAGAAGATGCTCAACAGGCGTATTTAAATGAAAGAAAGGCGATAATTTATGTCAGTCCACAGTAAGTTAATGAATGCTCGTATCCGTTTGCAGAATACAGAGTTAAAGAAAACTGGTCACAATAAATTTGCTGGCTATTACTATTTTGAACTTGGTGATTTTCTTCCTCAAGTACAAGAGATTTTTCATCAAGTTGGATTATGTGGGTACATTTCTTTTGATCCAACAATTGCAACATTGACGATTGTTGATATTGAAGACAACTCACAAATAACAATTACTAGCCCAATGGTGGAGGCAAACCTTAAAGGAGCGCATCCAATCCAAAACCTTGGTGCGGTAGAAACGTATACCAGGCGGTATCTTTGGGTTTCAGCAATGGAAATTGTTGAGCATGATGCGCTAGATTCCTCTCCTCCAGTAAGAGAAGAGAAGCAAGCCCCTGTGATTACGCCAACACAAGGTGCAATGGATAGCATCCCAGAAGATGAGCAGAATTATCTCAGAGAGTTAGCAATGGAATTAATTGCTATCTGTGAGAAGGAAGAACCTAAGACAGCTTGGGTAAAGTTGGAATCAGAGAACCTAGATAGCGAACAAAAAGTCGCTCTATGGACTTTGCTTCCTAGTAAAGTAAGAAGTGCATTAAAGAATGCGAAAGGTTAATATGGAAAAGCGTGATAACTCAGGTGTTTTATTTAAAAACGATAAAAAAGAATCAGAAAAACACCCTGATTACAAGGGGAACATCACAGTAAATGGTCAGGATTTCTGGCTATCTGCATGGATTAAAGAAGGTAAGGGCGGCAAGTTCATGGGACTAGCCCTCTCACCCAAAGAGCAACAAGCTCCTCAAAAATCAAGTCCAAAAAGTTCGGGGTTTGATGACATGGACCTGCCTTTTTAAGTTAATATAAACCCGAGGGGAGAGCTGTGCAAAGGATTTTCCTAGCTTGCAGACGAGCAGTTTTCCCCTCACCTAATAGGAGTTAATGATGAGTTTACTAACGAGCGTGTATTTTAAAGATACCTTTAACAGACTCTTTGGTTCAGAGCCAAAGATGATGGTCAGGACCACAGATCCAGATACAAGCATGGATGCTGCTGAGAAGGTTGACTCAACAACACTTGAGCAACAGGTCTATGAAGTTATAGCCAAGCATCCTGACGGGTGTATTGCAGAGGAAGTTATGTCTCACTTCCCCAATCATGGAGTACAAACAATTAGTCCACGATTTGCACCGCTACTTCGCAAGGGTCTTATAGAAGACACAGGCGAAAGACGCAAGGCTTCTACAGGCCATTCTCAACGTGTTTTGAAAGCAATTAAATGATAGAAAAACCCCCGTATTCAAAGATCAGTTATCCATCTATGCCAAACAAAGATTTCAAATGGGAATCAGGTTCGGATGTCCAGGCTATTTGGAGAAAACATGGATGGACTCCACCTTCAGAGAAAATGCTTCCACCACCACCTGAGAAATATCAAGAACCTTTAAGGAGAGTGAGATGAGTTACGCAGCAATTGAGATGAAGATAATCCAATGGTCAGAAGCCCGTAAGATTATCCCAAACAGTACAGCAGAAGTTCAGCTTCTAAAAGCAATGTCGGAGATGGGAGAATTGGCTGATGCGACCATTAAAAATGACAAAGAGGGTATTGTTGATTCTGTTGGTGATGTCATGGTCTGTCTTATTAACTACTGCGCTCTTCAGGACATACATCTGGTAGACTGTATGGAAATAGCATACGATCAGATCAAGAATCGTAGGGGTACTCTTTTGCCAAACGGAGTCTTCCAGAAGGACACTTGAGTGTCATAAATCAAATTTACTATGTACTTGCAACAATGGGTTGCGTCAGGAGAACATCATGAAATTTGAAATGGAATTTGGTTGGACAGGTAGTGAGAAAATTGTTGTTGAAACCTTCGACTTCGATAAGATTAAAGTCATTCAAGAATTTATCCAGTTCCAAGAGGAGAATGGGTGGGAAGTTGAATATGAAGCTATTGACGAACTTGAGGATGAGTTTGAAGAAACTGAAGAAGAAGAAGCAGCCCTAGACTTTGCTTTGAACGCTCACGAACCTTTGTAGCTTGTTGGCTACTTTGCCAACAGATAAAGCCCCACATTGCTAAAGGCGTACCCTGCGTACACGATAGCCATGTGTGGGTTATCTTTCCAAAGCTGTTCACCAGCAATATAGGCGTAGATAGCCCCTGTAAGAATGATTAGCCAAGCACTCAAAATGCACCTACATCAACTACATCACCACGGAATTGAACCTGATCTTCATCAAACTTCTGGACCAACTCTGGCAGCAATAATTGTCCATTGAAGAAATTAAGCACAGCAAAACCCGATCTGTGGTTACTTGGGTTAAGTTCAGCATAAGTAAATTGTGGTCCGTCTGGTTCAGCCAAAGTCCCCGTATCTACTCCGTATCTACATCCATTGTAATCAGAGAATGGAGTTACTTTCAAAGAGTGCAAGTGTCCAGTAACAATTGATACACCAGCGTTAACTGTATTATTGTGAGTGGCATGAACACCACCTTTGTATCGGTGTTTAACAATGACTTGCTCGGTAGGCCACACTGCCCAACAAAACTCCCAATCTAAAAAGTGGTCTGTCAGCTTAAAGCCAATCACATCTTTAAACTGTGGTGCGTGTTGAGCTAACCTGTTGCCAAATCTAATATCGTGATTACCCCATGTCCACAATAGCTTTACATTGTGTCTGACAGCTTTAGCAGCTTCTTCTATCTCCCCTAATGCACCCTGACAGGCTTTTAATTCTTGAATAACAGTAGTTGCAGGTTGGTCAGTTACATCATGGCGTGATATAGACGCTCCATCAAAAGCATCTCCGTTACATATCACCGCTTTAGGTTTGAACTCTTGTATAGCCCATAAAAGAGCTTTGAATGCTGTTGAGCGTTGACCAGGTATGAAGTGAGCGTCTGAAAAAATAATTACAGTTCCGTCTAATATTCCAAGTTCTACTTGTTTTAGAGGAGAGAATGATTTAGGTCTATTCTTATCGTAATAAACACCTCTATGGTCACTTGAATTAAGTGACATTTTGTATTGTTTTTCAATATTTCTTCTGCGGAGATGAACGGCCCTAATGCTTATCCCAAGATGCTCAGATAATCTTGTAGCAGATTGAAGTTGACCCCATAACTGAATGAACTCAGTATCTGTACACGTTTCATTATGAGCGCCCATTGGAATCCTTAAACAATAGCTTTTCTAGCAGATTGATAACCCTATGCTCTTGCATTTCAATCTCATCTTGAGATGATTTAGGGTCTTGTGCCACAGTCATTAAATCATGTAGGAACACATGAAGTAACTCATGCAAAGCAGTCTGATCCAGAGATTCTGGGGTAACTTTCTCAGCACCAAAATCACCCAAACGATAAACAGCAAGTCTTGCAGCAGGAGTAAACTCAACAGAAGCCATTGCCGATTTAGCTGGCTTCATGCCCTTCTCTATTCTCCAATCACCCAAACTCAGCACTTGTTGCCACTTTTTGACACTTTGTGCAAATAGTTCAGCGTGTTCTGGTGTAGGAATGTTAGGCATTTCAACACCTTATACAGTATTTATGACAATTATATTTAAGTTGTTAAAACTTCAAGTGCATGATTTATATGTTTGATGCGGTCTTCTAGGCCAATAAAACCGCCATTTATCTTCTTAGTCATGGTTTTAAAGTCACGCACATCAGCAAATTGGTTCAGTTTATGGGTGTCCCAAAACCATCCTGCTGTAAGGGCAGCGTACTGAGGTGTAGCTACAAGATCAGGCTCCATAATGAAGTCAACACCTAGTGCCTGACCTGCATGGTGGTAATTTGCAGAGCCTGTCAACTGGATACATCCTCGGCCTCTGAAACGATACCCATCCCCTGAAGCCTCATCCCTGTTGCCCATACGTGAGCTATATACAGTATTGGCAATGAGCTTTGGATTACGAGCGCAAGCTTGTGCCTTGGTAGCATCAAAGCGTTTAGGCCATAACTTCTGTAAAGCCTCTGCCCTGTAATTTAGGTTCTCTTCAAGAATCCTAAAGTTGCCACATTCATGTCCACATTGACCAATAAATGCCGCTTGGCGAACTGGTGTATCAATGTTAAAACGATCAAAAGTAGCGTTCAGAGCATCTACCCATTGATTACCAATATGTAATCTAGCTAATTGTTCACTTGTTACCATTTAGCAAATCTCTCATTTGGTTATACGAGTCTACGCAAGCATTCAAAGCAACAGTATTCTTATCCCCTTGGGCGACTATTTCTGCGATGGCATCGATGGTTGCTCTTTCGGCATCAGAAGGTTCATTAGTCTGTCTGTCAGGTTGGCTGGTTGCTTTTGGATCTGCGCTGGCAACGGAGGTACTTGTGGTGGTTTGTACGTAACTTGGGGGGCAGAGGCGCAACTTGCCAGCACGATTGGCAATAGCAAGAGCAGTAGTTTTTTTGTTGATAGCATCATTGGCTTCCTGTAATTTTGCAGATTGTTGATTAAGTTTTTCAGTCATGTTTTGCTCTATTAAACGAGCTTCATCATTTTTTTTGGCAATGGCTATCTTCATGTCGTTATCACGCTCTAGCCATCCATAGTGGTGTCCAACTTGGTATGTGCCAAAGAGAGATACCAAAGCACCCACTATTAACCAAGGTAAAGGGATCGGGAACATTATTCAGCCTCTTTTCTTGCCATTGCCATGTGTTCACGCTCTTCAAAATCTTCCAAGTGATCTGGAGGAGTAGTCGGAGGTGGTCCAGGTGTCCATGATTCATCTAACTCTGGGTTCTTCCAAACAGGCATTGCACCGAATGGTTGACTAGGCAAACCATACGCAGATTGCGGAGGGGCATAGGACGAGTTAAAACCGCCCTGTGAGCCTCCAAAACCCATTGGTTGACACATTGGTTGCGTTGGAGGATTAAACGCTCTAGCGGCACTAGACATAGCCCGTTTACCAATAACTCCACCGATACCACCCACGATCAAAAGAACAATGTCGTTCAGCATCTTGGTATAGGCTTGGTCAATCGGAGCCATACTTTTGATTGGCTGAGTGACAAAAGTCACAGAGTAGAGCAGTGAGATCACGATAAATGTGAGGATAAGTGTGACTGCAATCACAACAAACGCCCAAATTCTTACCTCAAGCTCTTCAGTTGTTAACTTTTGTTTCGGGTTGGACATCATTGATTTTTTTCTCCAAGATAGGGGCAACCAAGTATTCAGGACAAGTCTGAGTGAACTGGCATCTAGGTTTTTGACATGGTTCAGCATGGAAGTTGTCTGGGTTTTGGCAAAAATAGCGATATTTCTCATCACAGCCATGTAGCATAAAAGCTACAAATACAAGTAAGTACTTCATTTACCAAGTCCAATCTTTCCAAGTAGAAGATTAACAATTCTGTCTGACAGATCATCGGGCAAGAACTTTAGAAAACCCAAGAAATACAAAGCCACAAGCCCGTAGACAAAAATTTTTAAGCATAAGTCAAAGGTCTTTTGATACTCATTCACCTACCGCACCTTCTGGTTGCTTCACAGAATGTCATTAGCTCATTCACACCAATAAAGACTAGAAACAAAACAAAACAGACTCCACCTATTGCCAGACCAATCTCTAGTTGTTCTTGCTCTTTCTGTTTAGCTTCTTTTTCTGCCTTCTTTAATGCACTTATCTCTTTGGCATCTGCTAAATCCATCTCTGCTTGACGGGCTTTAATCTTTTGCCAGACATCAATCTTGCCTGTCTGCATAAATAGCATCTTTAACTCTTCCTCAAACGCCCTAGCTTGTTCTAGTGCCATCTCAATCTGCAAAGCCGTACCCATGTTCGAGCCTTTGCCAGACTGCTTGGCTTGGAGCATGGCTTTTGTAGCTACAGACTTAGCGTCAAATAGCTTACCAATCATGGGCGCAAGTGAGCCTAGATCATTGGCAACATTAGCTGCCTTCTTGACCATGCTGATTGCTGACTGTATGCCAGCTAGAGCTGTTATGGGATCAATCATTTTTTCTCAACCTTTTGCCACTCAAGGCATACTACCTTTCGGTTGTAAACATCACCTGTCCAAGCCCACCTGACACATCTATATTCAGTTTTATCTTTACTTGATGCCACCAATGTAAACAACATTGAAAGCATTAGCATCCATTTCACGGATACGCCCAAATTATTATGTAGCTACAAAAGGCCACAAAGACAGTAATACTGACTGCTGCAATGATCGCAAACAGCCAATCTTTCATTTTATCTTGGGAGCAAGAAACGCTCAGTACCATACTCAGGCAACTGTCCCAATCCATAGTTTGTCATAGGATTAGAAGTGATCCTGTTTGCAAGACTAGGCATTTGTGGCTGTGAGCTAGGCAACATATTACGTTGGAATACTGGACTAGTAATACCTGCTCTAACTGCTGGCCTACCAATAACTGCACCAAGTAAACTAGGATTTCCTGCTGAAGCGGCGGCAACACCTGCGGCTCCTACATCCAATGGACTAATGCCAGGAACACTACCGATACGAGCAGTATTTTGGAAGGCAGTTGGATATGCGGCAGCGGCATCTGCTAAAGCCTGTAGTTCACTAGGAACAATCTTTCCTTGTGCAGCACGTTGGCCTAACTTAGCACCAGATACATCACCAGTTACAGCATTCAATGATTTTTCAATTGTGTAACTCTTTGCAATATCCTGACGGGCTTGCTTAAAGTTTGACATTACATCTGGCTGATTGAAGTTCTTTAGATTACGTTCTGCAAGATCTTCTAATTGTCTAGCAGCAAACTTCTGTGCCTGACCAAGACTTCTGTCTTTTGGAGCCATTGATGCCAAATTACCTTCACCATCGTATCGCAGACGCTTCATTTGCTCAACAAGACCAACTCCATCAAAGTTCATCTGCTTTAAGCCATTAAGAACTCTAAGTTCAGCAGTCACATCTGTTGTGTTAGCTAACTTTTGCAGTTCTGCTGTACGCTTGTTAATGTCAGTAAAAAACTGTTTATCAGCATAATAGGTGTTGTTGGATTTTAAAGCATCGTAAGCTTGACCCTTAACATTGCGATAGTCTTGCAAGACTTGTGGTGTTATTACTGTATCTTCTGGCAAGTTCAAAGTCTTACGAGCTTGGGCATTAATTACTTCTTGATTTTTAATAGAAGCAACTTGACCAGTTTGTTGTTTGCCAGAGAACCCTTCAAGCAATCGATTCAACATTGAAGGATTAACTTGAGTAGGTGGCAATGTAGCGCCTTGAGCAATAGCACGTTCAGCAACCAACTGAGACTGAGTTAAATTAGCTGGCGCTCTTGGCGTAGTCAATGCACTAACAGTAGCAGTAGGAGCAGTCAAAATACCTCCCGCAGCCGCTTCATTAAATACTTGAGCAGGGTTAATAGTTCCTGTGTTTGCTTGTTGTGCTGCAGCAGAAGTAAGTGCGGCAGTAGTAGCGCCAGTACCAATATTCTGAGCTAATGCAACAGTTCTAGGAGCCATTTGTGTAAGCACATTAGGTGTGGCAGCAACAATAGATTTCTGTAAAGCACCAGGCAACAACAAATTAGTAGGATCTAGCAAACCAGTACCAAGCCCACCAACTAATAGACCAGGACGCTCTGTAGCCACCTTGTAAGTGCCTTTTAGAATATCGCTAATAGACTGAGTTGGGACAGGAGTTGGTTGTGGTTTGTTGCGATCAATGCCAAGGTATTCATCTGACAATCCCGCAGCACTCAAACCTTTTTTAATGCCTTGAGCCATTAGGTCAGCAGTGCCAAAGATTAATTGTCCAGTAGTAGTCTTGCCACGCAACACATCTAATGGGTTAAAGCTTGCAGCAACATCTTGTTGGAACTGAGTCCTTGGCTGAAATGCCTGTTGGCGAACACTCTGCATGAAGTCAGCAGAAGTAGTTGGCGCTACTTGAGTCTTAGGTGCTTGTTGTTGAGTACCAGATAAAGGAACAAAATCGTCAGCTCCTACAACTTGAGGAGTTGCTTTAGCTTTTGTTTCTTGTCCGAAAGGAACGAAATCGTCATCAGTTGTAGATTTAGCCATAAAGTTTTGAACCTTTTGAACATAATTTTGAGTCTCTTTAAATGGAGGAATACCACCATACTTTTGTACATTACCTGGGCCAGCGTTATAAGCCGCCATGACCAAACTAGGATCTTGAAATTGCTCTGACAATTGGCTTAAGTATTTAACACCGCCACGGATGTTATCTTTCCAATCCATACGATTAACACCAAGATCTTTTGCAGTAGCACTCATCAACTGCATAGGTCCATAGGCACGATCACCAGTTTTGGTTTTAGGTCCAATGGCATTAAAAATACCTTTAGACTCTGTATCAACTACGCCCTGTACTAACGAAAGAGGAACACCTTGGCGCTCTGCCTCTTGAGCAGCAAAAGCAAAGATTTCGTCTTTAGTTGCCATTATTGACCTACTGTATATGTAGAGCCATCAGGCTTCTTAATCAGGATTGCACCAGTAGATTTGCTACGGCCTACTGTAAAACCAGATGGCATTACAGGAGTACCTTGTGATCCACCATTTTGCCAAGAAGTAATTTGCTCATTAAGGAACTGGTTGACCTTTGGATGGTTGTACAAACGTGGGTTATCAGGTGAGTTAGCCCATGCAGTGTAAACAGCTTTAGGATCACCTGTATAAGCATCAATAAATCTCTGACGAGCATCATCTTTATCTGCGGCAGCAATCTCTAGAGCAGACACATACTTGGTAACAAACTTAGGATCAGTTACGCCAGTAGTGGCTTTATCAACAATACCGCCCTCAAACGCATTGGCATTGCCTTTAATGTTGCTCAAACCCTTTAAAACACCTTCAGAGCGTGTCTTGTTTAACAAATTGACATTGCCTACCAACGAATCAAATTTATCGCCAACACCAGGTATAGCCCTAATATAAGCACCACCTGTAGCAAAAAATTCTGTCAATTTATTTGGGTCTAATTGTTCTGCAGCGTTATATAAATATTCAGCAGAAGTTTTACGATCACCAACAGTCAATGCGGCATCAAGAGCAGTCTTTGTAAATTCGTTGTATCGATTTGATGTTGCCAGATTTACTGCTTCTTGAGCAGGAGAAATCTTAGCTACTCCTCCTGCAACTCCTCCAGTTGGTGGAGTAGTTCCCGCACCGCCAGCACGAGGAGGCTGAGTAAGAAGAGAAGATCTAGGAACATAGTATGTCTTACCATCTGCACCAATAACTTGTTCAACTTGACCTGCCGCTTGTCCAACAGCTTCAGCGGATTTAATAGCTCCAATTGCAGTAGTAGCACCTGGAATAGCTTGTTGAGTAAAACCACCGCCCTGCATTGGAACAAGCATCGTATTCGCAGATACTTCTGGAGGAGTAGATTGAATCCTAGCTTGCATATAGTTCTGCACAGGAGCCGCAGAGTAGCCTCCAGTTAAAGGATTAAACTGAGATGTAATGCCTTCTTTTTGTGTTGGCAAACCACGCAATATTTGCATATTTGGGTTTAACAATAAATCACCCTGCACTTTAGGTTGCAATGCAGAAATAGTCTCTCGCATTGGTCCTTGCGCAGCAGTAGGTAAATTAATTACATCTTGTAAAGCATTCTGAATATTAAATGGCAAACCTTGCGCTCTAGCGGCTTTTAATTCTTCTTGTTGTTGTGCTTGAGCTGGCATCACAGGACCCATGTACTGTGGATTAGCTTCATTAAATTGCGTAGGCATATATCTGCCTTGGAAGTTTGCAACAGAAGCACGATCAGCAGCCTTTTGTTGCATCTCAGTAATAGCACGTTGACCACTCAGATATTGATCTGGTACAGATAGAGCAGATCTCAACCCCATTGCAGGATCATTGCTTAACAAAGAGCCAAGTAAGAATTGTTGAGTAGCTTGCTTTTGCAGGTTACTCTTTTCATCATCACTTAGACCAGTAAGTGCCGCATCAGACAACAAACCAAGATTAAACATATAGACTCCTTAGATACCCAACAAACCAAGCAAGCCTTGGCGTGAAGTAGATGTAGACGTAGCACCAGAACCACCACCAACATTGAGTCCCAATGCTTGGTTGATGATCTGTTGTTGCTCCAATGGGAGATTGCGGATGGCATCCAACTGTTGCTGTGAGAACTGTTGCTGAACGGAACCAATGTTTGCCAAGTTCTGTGCGCCAGCAAAACCCATCTGTTGACCACCTTGTGCAATATTAGCCATCTGACCTGCGGCTCCCAAACGCTGTTGATTTTGAGTCAATCCTGCTTGTTGGTTAGCTAAATTAGCTTGCAAGAAGTTCTGAGCATTGGTCAAACCTGCTTGCTGAGTCAATCCTGCTTGTTGGGCAGCACGAGCATTTAGAGCCGCTTGATTAGCTAAACCTGCTTGGTTAAATGCAGAAGCGCCAAACTGTGACGCTTGGTTTTGAGCGCCCATGTTTGCCAAGGCCATTGCTTGTTGATTAGCCGCATTGAACTGACCCATTTGATTCTGAGCCGCAACATTAGAAAGACCTGCTTGTTGCAAGTTGCTTGCGTTATATTGAGCCAAAGCATTTTGTGCAGCAGCATTCTGTGAGGCCATTGTGTTCTGCGCACCAGCACCAAACTGTGAAGCTTGGTTAACAGCAGCTTGTGATGCTAAACCCGCCTGTTGCAAGTTACCTGCATTGAACTGAGCCATCTGATTAGCAGCCGCCTGGTTTGCCAAGTTAGCAGCTTGTTGGTTCATCGTGTTCATCTGACCAACATTAAAATCCATGCCTTGATTAGCAATACCAGCTTGCAAACCAGTAGCCTGATTAGCTTGAGAAGCAGTCAATCCAGTAGATTGATTTGCCAACCTTGCTTGTTGTTCAAGTTGAGCATTCGATAAGCCATACTGAACATCAACACCTTGGTTAGCCAAAGCCGCACGCAAGTTAGCATCTTGATTAGCCAAACCAAACTGACCTGCCAATTGCAAGGCTTGTTGTGTGGTGGCGGCATCTTGAGCTTGGTTAAGTTGCTGTGCTTGCATAGTACGAGCAAGATCAGCTTCAGAAGCTTGTTGTGCGGCCTGATAAGCAGCAGCATTCTGTTGGGCAACCAATCGAGCCGCATTCTCTCCAAATGCACGATTTGTTTCTGCTTCAGCAACACCCTGACGAGATCCACCAAAAGCTCTTGCAGCAGTAGCTTGAGCCGCAGTCTGTTGTTGTTGCAGTTGGCGTGAACGCTCTAAGTCTTGCAAGCTTTGATTAGTAACAGCTTGTGTATATGGATTCATATACTGCTGAATATTCTGATTTAAGAATGAAGCCGCCTCAATATCACGGACATTTTGACGAGCTTGAGGAGCAATCTGTCCCAAAGCCTCAGAAGTAACTTGTGCGCCTGTGACACCAGTAGCAGATACGTCCCTAGCACCACTACGAGCCGCTTGTGCAGCAGCGATACGCTCTGCGGCAATACGCTCTGCTTCAACATCACGAACTGCTGAACGGCTTAATTGAGCCGCTTGAGCCATTTGTGCATTACCAGCAGCAGTACCACCAAATCTCTCTGCCGTGTAACCAGTAGCTTGGGCTAAAGATGCAGGAGATGCTTGTGCGCCACCAAATGTAGCGGCAGGACCAGCAGATGCAAATTGACCAGTAGTAGCGTTATAACCTTGTTGAGCAGCCAAAGATGCGGGATCTACAGTAGCCCCCGCATAACTTTGTGCAGTTACGTTCTGTGGGTTGTAATTTGCAACACGACCAGCAGTATCAAATGCTGTACGCATACCAGTAAACACTTCGCTATTAGGATCAGCGAATTGACGATATAAATTAGCGCCTGCTGTTTGGTCAGCATTAAATCCTGCAAACTGTCTAGGAGCTAAACCTGCGGCAGTAGCTTGTGAGCTTTGTACATTTTGCAAAAAAGCATCACGAAAAGCAGGATCAAGCTGCTGTGATTGTTGACTTGAACCACCAGACATAATTACACCTCCGTTGATAGCCAATAATGTGTTGGCTTCATGTTAAATTTGGATACAAAAGTTCTTGACCAGCCTCTACGTCCTGTTAAGGTGATCTTGCGGCATCCCATGTCTTCAGCGAACTTCTGAATATGGGGGGTAAGTGTCTCTAGTTCTTCTAGATTACCACCTGCCAAAAATATGTGCAAAACCTTCATCCTTGGAAAGTTTTGTACCTGAGTAATAACTGCGCTATTATCACTAGGCCATAATTGCATCGTACAACTGTCAATACAGTCGGCTACGTCCTGCATATTATATGTATTGTCGTATTCTAAAGCAGGTTGTAAGATTTCTTCTACTTTTTGAAAAGATACAGCCCATAATGGTAGTTCACCATTAATCTTGTACTTTTCGTAGTTAATCATCTCAAACTACCAGGCTTCCCATCAAATCTAATAACGCCAACACGCCAATCAGTTAATCTAACGCCCTCAATCTTTGCAGCTACTTGTCTTCCGCTTAAACGTACTGAAGTAGGATTAGCCATTGAATATGGGCCATAGTTGTATTCTGTGGAGTTTGGATAGAACTTAGTGCTAAACCGCACCTGTACATCACCAGAAGTCTTTTCATCAGGAACCAATCCTGTCAGACTCATAGTCCTATCTCCATTACCTAGCTCTACTGGTCCTGACTCAGCAAACAATGTCTGACCATCATAAGCAAATCCAACCTCATGCTCATAGACGTACCCGTCTGTAGATACCATAATTGGATAAGTAAAGATGCCACGATCTGTCCCACACGTACGTGCTAACGTACCAATAGCCCAATGGTTCTCACGATAGTTGTAGGAAACGTAAGAATCTACTTCGTTAGAGGCTGAACTTGGGTAAAACCACCAAATCTCACCATAAGTTGAGTTGTGTACGCAATAAACCTTAGATTGCTGAGTTGTGTTCATGTTGCTAAACACATAGTCAGAAACATCAGAATTTAATGGTTTGACAAAGCCATCGTACATCCAGAATCCTGATCCAGACATCCAAATACAAGCATTATCAGTAGCGGCTACTGCTTGCTTAGAGATAACACCACAACCAGATCCAATGCGCTCAAAGCTATAAATAAACGGAGGGCCAATGTATGTGGCAGTATGTACATCCACATCAGTAAACAGAATAGTCGCTCCACGGATGCGTTTAGCGCACATCAAAGAGCCAATAGTGGTTAACTCAAAGTCACCAGCTTGATTGGTGGCGGCAGGAGTCCAAATAGTATTGTTTTCTTGGTCACACCATTGAACTTTACGAGGATTACCACCTGCACCCAATGCAAACAAGAATCGTTCTTGAGTAACAATAAGACCTGTACAGCTAGTTGGTGCGTTAGTAATAGCAACCGCATCATTAGAAGTATTTAACTGCCACTCAAGCAACTTACCATCTTTAGATGAACAGGCAACCAGATACTCACCAAACGTATCTAAGCTCCAAGTAGTAGCGGGGGTGTATGAACCTAAATCTGGTCTAGCAACACCATAAGCTGCCGTTCCATACGTTCCATAGCCATAACCAATTTTAAGTACTGCATCTGCATCACCAACAGTAAATGATGTTGGTGTAATGTCAAACAAAGTACCAGCTTCATTCATTATATAAAGCTTTGAATGTGTACCAATTCCGATACGTCTGTTGTTTGAGTTATCACGCCAGTTAATCAAACCACGGGCTAAACCTGTCATTTGATTGGCAGAACGCTTCCTCCAACCACCTACTGGACGGATAGTGTTTTCATACCAACGCACTAAATTTGCGCTATTCCAACGACCTTTAGACTGATATTCAGTCCCGTTTTTGTATACGCCTGGAGGAATTTGTAGTGGAATGTAAGCCATATCTGTATTCTATTCCCTAGGTAGGTTGGAGACAAAGCTAATTGTAGCAATTACAGATGGAATTGATGGCCTAGTTGGTGTTGAACTAGCAACGTAATGTTCAATATACGCCCCAACATCACTTGTTCTCCAAACGATTTCAACATAATCATTTGCATTTAAATCAACAAAGAAATTTACAGCACAAATAATATGAAATGGATCTCCTACTCCTTTTCTTGGAGCTAACCCATATCTACTGTTAGATTTATCTATATTTGTACCATTTTTTCTAAACCAAACATCTATATCTTGAGAAGCGTTTGTTGTATTTACTAATTGGAGAGAAAACTGAATGTTATAAATTCCTGAGTCTGTAACATTAAGTCTTGAACTATTTGATAAAGTTACTCCATTTGCGAAATCAGTTGTGTCAAAAGTTATAGGGTAAGCAGTAGTTGTATTGGCAGCAATCTGATCTGTGCCATCTTGGAAAGCACCATAAGGGTTATTCAGGTACTTACCACCCCTTGGGCCAATAACAGACTGTATTGCGTTAAGCAACTTAGTAAAAAACAACCTTAAAATGCCATTATTTTGGTTCTGGACACTTTGAGAATAGACAATTCCTGATGTACCTAAAGAGGGTATCGCAGGAATATCTAATTGTTGCTTTACATCAGCCATTACTTTTTAAGCCATGTCTGCCAAACAGCACCAGCAGCCATAATCAAAGCACCCACCCATAGAATAGGCTTGGCAGCAGAGGCTATCCAACCTAGCACTTTAAAAGCCCCATCAAGAGCCTTTAAAGCATCTACAAGACCACTTGTGTTCTTGTCTATAGAATCTACTTTATTCTCAACTGCAAGCAGTCTTTCGTAGATTTGGGCGTGAGTGACTTCATTACTCATGTTATTTCAACCCAAGCTAGTTGCTCTTCATTCCAATAATAATTTTTACTATCTTGTGGGTAGGGAGTTGGGGCTTCCCATGTCATTGCTTCTTCATTACCAATCCAACTAGGAAAAGGTTTACGAAATTGATATTCAGCAGTTCTAGCGCTAAAATATTCTGCTTCGGTCAACACTTGTAAGACACCCTCAATAGTAGTGTCTGCATCATCATCGCAAATGCCATAGTATTTAGGCGCTCTAAGATATGTTCCATCAGACGCCACTTCTACGGGCCACGTTGAACTGTCGTGCCATAAATGACGCCAACCATTAATAGTAGGCATTGATGGGCCTGTGCGTTGTGGTTCTGATGTGCAGACTTTCTTAGTTACTGCGTCAACTTCGGTAATGCAAATGTATTTCATATTTTGCTTTCTAAGCAGCTACTCTGCGGATAGCTCGAACAAGAAGGTCGTTATCTTTAAAATCTGAACCTTGTAATCCCGCATTAGTGTCTTGTCTAAATGCTTTTTCGTCGCCATTTTCTGTACTAGACCAAAATGTTATTGGGCCACTAGTGGGGAATGCCTCAGTTCCACCAGCTTGAAAGTCAGAGGCAGTTGTTTGTGTAGGAGATCCAGTTGTATAGTTTGTGCTTATTGGCTCTGGCGATACTGCATTTGCATTTGACCCGCTACTGGTATTATTGTTATTTGTTGATGGCTTTAAATAATAATAAAGAACTTCTAGTTCATTTTTAGCTGGCATATACCAATCTGTATAACCACCAATTGATAACCCTTCACAAAACTGTGCCGCAGGATGATTTGCATTATTCATATTTGATGAATTTGTAGGCCCATCAATTACTGAAGATGTACCCGATGTTGCTGTTCTGTCGTATTTCCAATAACGTGTGGCTTGACCTGTAGACTTTGGTGCAATTACAAGGTTATAAATACTACTAGAAACATTTATTTGACCTGCAAAAAAACCTCCTTGATAAGCTGATCCAATAACACCTGGCCATCCAACGGGTAATGGAGTTACGCTGTTACTTGAGGAACTAGCAGGGCCTTGTCCAATTGCATTTGTTGCACTAACAGTAAATGTGTAAGTAGTCGCTGGTGCTAAACCCGAAACAGTAATCGTGCCTGATCCAGAGGTTGACAATGTGCCTGTTATGCCACTAGGAGAGGAGGTTGCTGTGTAGAGGGTAATTGTTGATCCACCATTACTTGCAGGAGCTGTGTATGTGACAGTTGCAGTAGTTGATCCTGTTGCAGTAGCAGTTCCAATAGTAGGCGCACCAGGGACAGTTGCAAACTGCCTCTGGTTTGCAAAAACTGAAATAAGTGATCCACTCATGTCAAGGAACTCCCAGAAATAAGCCAAATACCAGAAGAAGAAACACCAGAAACCTTAATTGCTGTTGCAGAACCATACTGCGCTAAAGTGCGAGTGCCAGTTGTGCCATCTTTTGCTAAGAACATTGTGTCAGTTGTAATAGCAATGCTGATAGATGTTGAAGATAGGTTTACAAAAGTAATAGCTGTGCCTAGTGGGTATGCAACAGAAGAAGCCGCAGGGATTGTGTATGTTGCGGCTCCATCACCAGAAGCATGATAAATATGTTTGCCAGAATCTGCCAGTACCATTGTGTAACTGCCAGATTGTGCATTTTGTGGAATGTTTTTAAATCCAACAGAGTCTGTGCCATCTACTGTGCAATTAGTTAATGTTCCACTTGTTGGTGTGCCAAGTACAGGAGTTACAAGTGTAGGTGAAGTAGCAAATACTGCTGAACCAGATCCAGTTTCATCGGTTAAAACTGAAGCAAGATTAGATGAGCTTGGGGTTGCTAAAAATGTAGCTACATTTGAACCTAGTCCCGATACACCAGTTGAAATTGGCAAACCTGTTGCATTGGTTAATGTTACAGATGTCGGAGTACCTAAAATTGGCGTAACAAGTGTGGGGCTTGTAGACAATACATTATTGCCAGAGCCTGTGCTTGTACCTACACCAGTACCACCTTTAGTTACTTTAAGTAGTGGGCCAGCATCAAACAATGCGTCAATAGAGTCCAGATCAGTATTGATCTTTGTACCCCATGAGTCTGTTGAAGCGCCAACTTCTGGCTTAGTTAAGCCTAGATTTGTGGTGGTTGTATCTGCCATGTTTTGCCCCTAATAGTCTAAACTTTATACAGAAACTGTTGTCCAGATTTCGGACACATCTGCTTCTGTTTCCCATTTCTTTCTAGCATTAATCACAACGCTAGAAGTATCAATAATTATCGCTTCACAATTACGCTTGCGGTTGTACTGAATATCCAAAATACTTGTTGCAATGATGTCAACATTGCCAACAGCATCTATTCCACCTGCTACTGTCATTACAGAAGTATCAACAATATTAAGCGCACCGCCAGAAATCTTTATCGAATCTACAACTAATGTGCTAGTTGAGCTTATCTCAAACTGAGCATCTTTTATCTTATCGCCAGCAACAACTACAGTAGAAGCAGAGGCAATTGCAAGCGCACCTAAGTACGCTCCAAAGGAGTATGCTCCTCCACTGTAATCGCCACGCCCGTAAGCAGCCATATTAGCTCAATGTAATTGTCAAGCTAGAAGCAGGAATGCGGAAGATGTCTCCATCATTAATTGCTTTTGCAGTAGTCAATGGAGCCCATGCAAGCAAAGTTCCACCAGTTGAAGCAGTAAAAATACCTGCCCAACCAATTGTTCCCCAATTACCACCAGAGGCCGCACCAAACTCAATTGCTGCCGCATTTGTAAATGTTGTTGCAGTACCACTACCAGAAATTGTTCCAGCAGATACACGGGCATAACCATTACCAGTTACTTCTGTGCCACCACCAGTATCACTAGGAGCAGCAGTAAACAAGCCTACATACCAAGCGGTAGGGCGAGTAACAGAACCTGTATTAAACAAGTACGTTAGTGCAAGATTTTCTGTATAGTCTGTAAAAGATGACATTTTTTATCCCAAAGATCGGGCACGAACAAGTGGAGTTGAAGAAACAGATGCCCTTTGATCTGCTACCTCAATGTCGCCCAAGGAGTTGATATACATCTGACTCCATACTGGTAGACGTTCATCATCTTTCAAATATGGTGCAGCCTCCATGAGCGCACCATATAGGTACAAGTCTGGGGCATAAGCTAAAAGCCAGTTGCTTGTGTTTGAATCACTCAACGCAGGAATCTTAGCATAATATGTAAGTTCTGCGCTATATGTAGTATCTGGAGTAGGAATAAATTCTAATTGGCTACCAGTAATTGTGTAATAAACTGGCTGTCCAACAGTAACATATCTCTGTGCTTTTAGTTCATCACCCTGAGCCTCAGTAACAAACTGTAGTCTCACAATGGGATTGGTGTTTAATTGGAACTCTTTAGCTTGTAGCCAATCAGCAGGATACGCAAAGAATGCAGTCTCAATCTGTGCATTGGCACGTTTAATCATTTGGCGTGTACGCAATTTGCGGTTGAATTTAGCTTCTGCAATAGTAATAAAGCTTGGAATAATAGAAGTCAGATCATCCCGATTAAGATAATCCGCTATTGTTGCTTTAAGCCCTGCAAAAGTATCAAGTGCCATTTTCTACATCCCTACACATTAGTGTGTGTTCATGTTTGTATTCAAATGTGCCAATATGGTGGATCTCTTTAGAAAGATCCTGGTCAACATAAGTTTTATGCCCATTTTGTGCGGCTCTACGGCAAAACCATACATCTTCACCAATGTAGTCTTCCGCAGCGGGAACCCAAGGGATAGCAAACCAAGGATATTCCATAGATTTGTAGACTTCGGATTTAACGAGCATTACACCCATTCCGCAGTAATCTACTTCAACAAGTCCTGTTGAATCGTCCTCAGTATATACCCGATTTATAAATGTTGCATCCATATCTGGAGTATTTTTTTTCACCGCAATCGGTTCTGTGGGAAATCTACGTTTTGCATAGTTTCCACAGACAATACCTGTATCGTGTTTTAACAAGCGAATGATAGAATCTTTTGGAAACCGCATATCGCTATCTAGCCACAGGGTATGGGTACACTTAGCCTCAATAGCATCCCTAGCCAAATCCTGACGTTGTGCTGACAACAAAGTGCCAGAACTAGTGTAGATCACTACTTTGTGATTTGTTGTACCTACAGTAAATCCAACTAGCCTCGCTAAGTCAAAAGCAAATCCAGAATTAACAAAGTCCCGTGTTGGGACTAATATCCCAATGGTCTTACTATCCATTAAACTTCTCCAGGTCTTGTGCGAAATGCACGATTATCAGGGTCATTCAGCCAACGCTTCATGTAAGCTTGGTCTTCTAATTTACCTTCGGCTTTCATCTGATAAAACAAAGCCATCGGGATGGATGCAACATGGTGCATATCACCCTTCCAATTGGCCTTTTCATCAAACGAATTAAATCGGTCTTTGTTTGCTTCTACTACATTTGTAGCATCAATAATTG
>Ga0247723_1000807_pt1 | contig 20039 bp, 37 predicted proteins | sample MSEWelMarce5H_FC_FD_189079 | JGI IMG/M metagenome (GOLD analysis project Ga0247723, IMG submission 189079) | Subsurface sediment microbial communities from gas well in West Virginia, United States - MSEEL Well Study Marcellus 5H_FC | ecosystem: Environmental > Terrestrial > Deep subsurface >... | reverse complement strand
TTAAGTGTGGCAAACCATAAATGCAAACTCACGTTCAGCATTCGCACTAGCTGCTTAATAGCCGCTTATGCCCCTGACAAAGCAGTAGTTCTAGCTGGGCAGTCAGGTTTTAAATAAATAGAACAACCCTAAGGCCCGCGGGTGACGAGGCTTGAGAATATCGGACCCAACGCAGTACCGTGGCTGGTAAAGCCTAAGCTTGTAGAAGAATAGTTGACTGGTAATTGGACGGGGTTTCGAATACCCCCATCTCCACACCCCTAGAAGTCGCCGTACCTGAGTAGTATCTCTTTTGCCCAGGTTACGGCGTCTTTTGCTCTAATACCTGTAGGCTGAGGTCTAAGCCATAGCTCAAGGTTTTCTAATCTATTATCATCCCTTATGCCATTTATGTGGTGAATATTCTCTCCTGGAAGTAGTGCCCTACCAAGATGCGCCTCCATCACTACTATGTGCTCTAGTTTGTACTTAGTTGGTTTGCTAGAGACTAATGTGTAGACATACCCCTTGCTCTGCCTAGTCTTTCCCCCCTTCCAATTTCCGTTTAACTCCCTAGACCTGTCTGCGCAGTTGGTGCATGAAGCCGAGTTTTTATTCATTAGATTTCCGCATTGGCAGGTTTTCCTTTGAGATGCTCCTCTACATGAGGGGCAGTTTTTATGTCTGCTACTAGGGACAAAAGATTTAGAGCAAGTGGAGCAGTTTTGAGTATTGTATGTCATGATATAATTATACCAAGTATCTCCACTGGTTTATTAGGGAGTACTTGACTTAAGATTCATCTATACTTAGAGTTGAATAAAATTCCGTACCGCTCACAAAGCGCAACAAGCTAAATGGCCCAGGGTGCGGTAGGGCAAGTGTTAGACACCCTGTTCCGGACGGTTGAAGGAGTCTAAGGCGTTGGACTAGCCTCTAGCGATAGAGGACAAGGTGTAGAGGTACTAGTAAAACTCTGCTAGTGGGTGCAAATCCCATCTAGTCCGCGGTGTAATCGAGAAGGTGTTGCTAAGCACTGAGGGGCTGGGATTCTCGGCCTAGGTTACGTCATTAGCAAAAAACCCCTTGCCCGGGAAGGCGAGGGGTTTTTACTTTAATACTCTTATTCGGCTAGTGCTTTTTCAATAGATGCGCAGATTGCGTTGTATGCTTCTTCTGAAGTCATAGGAGCGATGCCGTGTGGCTTGCCACCAATAGGCTTGACACCCTTAACCATGTTGTCGTAGGCGTAGTCAAGAAGAGTGTAGTTAGAGAAGTTGTCCACTACCTCGCCCTTACGGTTTACTAGAAACTTTTCAAAGTTTCCATACATACCGTCACCATTGGTGTCTCCAACCAGCTTCTCATACAGCGCGTGAGGAGTTTGTCCTTCTTTAAACTTATTGGACCATGGGGCTCCGGCTTTTGAAGTAATCAATTCCGAGAAGTCATAAGTCACGTCATAAATTTCTTTAGCGTAAGTTCTAGCCTGCTCGGCGTTCTCTATGCCCGGTTCCCATTTGCCGTACGTGATTCCCGGTCCGCAGTAATCGTTAGTAGGTACTGCTATGACCTCGAAGCCCTGGTCTTTATACTTCTGGTATATCTCTTCAACAATTCCGTACTGAGGGGCATTACCACAGTCAGCAGTCACGTTGATTACCATGCAGACTTTGCCCTTGTATTTTTCAAGGAAATTTTCTTGTCCGTCCCAGGTCTTGAGTGGGATGTCATAAACTGAAGTTGACATATTGTTTCTTTCTATTATACTAGGGCCGGCTCGGCAAGAGCTGTTTCAATGGCTTTACAAATATCGTCATATGAAGTTGATGAATCTTTTGGCATGATGTTTTCTGTCTCGCCTCCGGCTTTAGCATTTCCGTTTAGGAAATTAACTCTAGCGTAGTCCAGAAGTGTGTAGTTTGGGAATATACCCTCTACTTGACCAGAACGCCCTACTAAGAACTTCTCGAAGTTACCGCCCATAAAATACTCTCCGTTTTCTTCAGATGCAGTCAGAGCCTTGTATAGCGGGTGGGTAGTTTGTCCTGGCTTTAGTTTGCCTGACCACTGGGTAGTTGGGTTAGAGGTGACCAGTTCAGTGAATGAGTATGTAACGTCATAGACATTCTCCGCATACTCCTTGGCTTCTCCGGCGTTCTCGATGCCTGGCTCCCATTTACCATAGGTAATTCCAGGACCACAGTAGTCGTTGGTAGGTACAGCAATTACTTCAAAGCCTTGGTCTTTATACTTCTGATAGATCTCTTCTATGATTCCGTACTGAGGAGCGTTGCCGCAGTCCGCGGTGACGTTAATTATTAGGCAGACCTTACCTTTATACTTCTCTAAAAAGTTGTCTTCCAGGCCGTCCCAGGAAGCGATCTTTACATCATAAATTGATGCGTCCACAGTAACTCCAAATTCTAAATGTCTCGGTATATAAGCAGTATACCATTTTTATGTTTCTATTATTTTATTACAATCAATAAACCTGGTATATTTTAATTAAAACCGTGTGATAGTATGCTACTTAAGTAGTGTAAAAAACTAGGAAAAGGCCAGGACTCTTGAAAAAACCCAAGCTAATTATCGGTGGAATTGAAGGGTGTGAGCCGCACTATGACAGCTTAAATGCGTGGAAGCTAGCTAAGATCATCGATAGTAAAGTTCATGTAGATGCGTATAAGCCGGATCAGATGCATAAAACCTGGCCTAGTGGTAAGTCAATGACCTACTCTATGAACTCGAAGGGCTACAGATCTGAAGAGCTTTCTGCCTCTACCGAGCTAGTCTATTCTGGATGCTCCTACACGTTTGCCACTGGACTTGAGGATAAATACATATGGGGGAATCAGCTGGCGGATTCGCTTGGCATGTCCAGATCTAACTTGGGTCAAGAAGGCTGGTCTACTCAGGCTATTGTAAAAAATCTTTTTTCATATTTTGAAGAGTACGGCCACCCTAAAGTTTTAGTTTGTCTTTTCCCTGATCTTCAGCGAATGTCTACTGCATTGAATCCATTCGTGCTTAGACAGTATGGCAAGTCAGACCCTAGGTACGAGACTGAAGAAATGTTCCAATACACTCCGTCACATACTCACCTTAGAGAGTATGACATATCTTTAAGACCTAAGTACTCTAAGATTCCTCACTCTTGGGAAGATGTAATTCCAGTAGAAATGCCTATAATGATGTCATTTCACTACCTACAGATGTTGATTCAGTACTGTAAGGCAGCTAACATAAAGTTTTATTGGTCAACTTGGAGCTGGGATTTTAGTGACCTACTGCGTCAAGTATCAGAGTATCCAGACAAGCTAATGGACCTAAGCGGCTATGTTCCCCTAGATCGAGCGATATGGGAGACCGACCCTATGCCTGACTGTCACTTAGAGGATAGAGAGAAAAATCTGGAAACCTTTGATTGGTCACTGGATCACGGGGGCGGCCACTGGGGTCACAATGGGTCTCACTCTCACCTACATACTGCTGAGGCGTTCCTCGCTAAAATACTTGCAGCTGACGTGTAATCTAAGCTTCTGGCTTGTGATCAACCATGTCGTAGAAAAATATTAAAATGTTTACTCGTAGTCCACTGAGGATCTCGTTTACACCGTGGTTGGTGTAGAAGCCAGGGAATAGAACTAAGGTGCCCGCCTTTGGCTTGAGTTCAACATCTTGATCGCTGAAGACTAAGTTACCACCCTCGTAATCATCATTAGTAAATAGCCCGGCCACAAAAGATCGTTTTTTGCCGTCAAATACGCCATCCATATTTGCGTCTTCGTCTCTGTGTGATCCTAGGTAAGCCCCTTCTTCCATCACGTTACCGAAAATACGGCTGAACTCTAGGTTTCCTAAAATCTTGTAAGTGCTAGAGAAGTGATTGCGCGCAAACTCTACTGCTTCGTTTAGTTTGTGCTTCGGGTCCCAGAGTACTCTAATCGGTGCCGGCGACTCTTTTCGGTGCTCGATGTGCATGTACCTATATAGTGGCTTAGAGTCTGGTTCGCAGTTTGCCAGGATGGCGTCGCAAAATGACTTAGCCTCCTCGGCCGTCAAAAAGTCTTCTACTACGACGTAATTGCTCTGATTAGTGTCCATCTTATTCCTCTAGTTTTTGGTAACTATACCAGTTTACTACCTAGTTTATATGATTATAAATTGATAGTTTAAGGGGGTATGATAGCCATATGATATTTAAATACTTATTCTCGGCTATGGTATCCAAAGTACGTAGGTGCTATAGAAATATGAAAAACCCCGGAAAGCGCCACATTTACTGATGTCTGCTAATGGAAGTGGCAACCCGAAGACTAATAGGTACTACCCTCCGGTACCTTTTATTGTCTATGACCTTGCCGAGTATAGGTTGTCTGCTACAGCAAAAAACGAGATATTTAGCCGTAAAGTCAGACCTGTTACAAATCGAGAGAATGGCATATACGAGCAAAACAATTATGCGCTAACTGGTGGCCACGGTAATTTTCTAGATACAGTAAACGAGTATCGAATGAACTCCCTGGGATACAGGTCAAATGAGTTTTCAAAGGGGACTGAGTTTGTATACGCTGGATGCTCCTACTCTTTCGGAGAGGGGGTTGCTGAGGAAAAGATCTGGGGCTCTCAGGTTGCCGATCATTTTGGCTATACCTATAGCAACCTATCCAGACCTGGCGCTTCTGTTCAATGGATAGTTAAAAATCTATTTAACTACTTTAGAGAATATGGTCACCCCAAAGTTTTGACCTGCCTTTTTCCTGATTTTTGTAGGATGACAATTCCCCTTAATCCCAACATAGCTGCGGCTAAGGGTCACAGTGGAGTTGACACCTGGACCACTATGCATGATTTACACCTAGGTGGTCACGTAGATTTAGTAAATAGACCTAAGTATTCGAAAAAGCCTCATCTGGTGGAGGACATCATTCCGGTAGAAATACCAATGGAGCTGTCCGTCGAGTACATCAGCATGTTGGCAAGATATTGCGAGACCAACGATATAGAGTTTTACTGGGCAACGTGGGACGTGTCTGCCTCGATATTCATGAGGAACATGGCTGAAGAGTACTCGTACCCCGAGTATCTCGATCTAAAGAATGAAAAATGGCATGATTTTGCAAGCGATGAATTTAAGCAGTACTACCACAGAGACCTGGATATCCAGGAAATAATCGATAATTGCTATTCAGGTGACTGTAACTATACTAATTGCCACTCCGAACTTCAAGCCGTATATGGTAAATACTTCTACATAGGCTCTGATGTCGAATATGTCGGTGGTCCGAGTGCGCACTTTGGGGTGCATCGACATGTACATACTGCAGAGGACTTTATATCTGCAATTAATGATGGACGTACTGAATCCGATGCTAACTAGGTATCCTATGCTAGGATTAGGAAAACATCACTTAAAAGTATTAGGAGATTAAGTTGACTGAATATACGCCTAAAGAGCTAGAGCTAGTTACAAAAGCACGTCAAGACGAAAGACTTGAAGTAATGAAGCTCATTGAAAAATTTGTACGACCTAAAGTCTTATCTGATGGCGACACGATATCAGAAATTAGAGTTCCAGCAAACCACTTGCTGTCTTTGATTAGAGCCCGTGGAGAGGCGACCGACCACATCTTGTCTGGGGAGTATGTAGACCCTACGGTATTGCCGGAGTAGTGTAAAAAATGGAAGATCCAGTAGTAATAGATAAGTTCATATCAGACGAGCTTTCTATAGAGTTTTGCGACTTCTTGGATCCGATCTCTAAACCAACCCCAAGGTACGGCATGAGCGGTGCATTAGGCTACGGTACTTCTTCTGAGGCGGCTGAGGTCGGCAAGACAAGGCGAGCAATTAATGGCTTTGAAAATACTGAGCACGAAGGCACTGTCTTAAAAATTGAAGAGATGTTTGCGTCTGTTCAGTCTGCTCTTGAGGAGCACTTCGGGGTAGAGATGGATTTAGTTAACTGCAACTACCAGATACTCACTGAGGGCGGCGAAAACCCTATGCACTCTGATAGCACTAAATTAGATGGTTCCCCTTGGCGCGATGACGGAATTCCTGAAGAGCTAGAGTACTCTGCTTTGCTTTATCTAAATAACTACGGGGAAGATTTTCAGGGCGGGGAAGTTTATTTTGAATTACAAGATGTACTGATTGAGCCTAAGATGGGCCAGCTTTTGTTCTTTAAAGGTGATGTAGAGCACATCCACGAGGTTCGTAAAGTTACTGGCGGTTTTAGGAAAAATTTCGTCTTTTTCTTTGGCAAAAGAGGAAACGTATCTCAAAGGCAGTTCTTTAATGACTAGGAGTCTAAGGTGAAAGAGCAAGTAGAAGTATTTCCAAAGGTGTTTCTCATCGAGGAGTTTTTAACTCCTGAAGAGATTGCGGCCTTTGATAAGCGTTGCCGAGAGGCCACCGAAGAAGAGTGGTCTGCGCAGATCAAAAAAGATTACGAACAGATGGCTTTAGAGAAGTTTCCAGACGATGAGGTTGCTCGTGCAGAGTTCCTCGAGCGTGGCTGGGACAAGGTCTGGGAAGATAAACACCTAAGCATTGATGAGTGCGGATACACTGGTGCTGTTCACGACAGGCTATATGAGGTATTTGACCCTAATCTGTATCAAATCAATAGTCCAGCCCGTGCCCAGAGGCAGTATCCTGGCAGTGACCTTCGAGTACACCACGATGCTGAGGGCAATGATACAATGGCCATGTCTATTGTTTTATATATAAATGATGACTATAACGGCGGCAACCTACGATTTGTTGATCACGATTTTGAGATTAAACCTAAAGCGGGAAGCCTCTTGGTGTTCCCGTCAACCGATGACTACGAACACGGCGTAATGACAGTAGAGCCTGGCCCTACAAGATATGCAATTCCTGCGTTTGTATTTCACAAAGAAAGTAAAAAGTAATGACTCTTAGTTTGGCTATATATGGTTGTGGCGCGGTGGGCCGTGAAGTAGTTCGCCTAATTCAGGAAAGCGACCTGCACTTGCAGGACTTTCGTATTGAATCAATTTGCGTAAAAAATCTGTACAAGCACACCGACGTTGAGAATGAAAACTTTACTACAGACATCGAATGGCTATCTAATAGCGAGGGACACAACGTTGTCGTTGACATGCTTCCTGGCATAGAGCCTTCTTTCTCCCTAGCAGTGCGTGCACTTGCTGATGGCAAAAAAGTGATTACATGTAATAAGCAGATGATTGGCGAAAAGGGTGCCGAGCTAGTAAAACTTGCTGGTAAAGAGCACGAAAAACTTTATTTGAACTCTATCCCTGCAAGTGCCGAGCCGTGTAAATACGATGACATACATCTGACGAATAAAAACTTGCTTGACTATGACATGCACGACCTACTTGCATTTAGAGGTGCTGACGGTTTGGTTACTGCTAAATACATCTTCAAAGATATTGTTGAAATAATTGAAGATGCCAATGCTAGATGCACCTCGGAAGATAATTAGTGCGCATTCTTGGAATCAACGAGACTACTCACGACGCTTCAGTTTCTTTAATCGAAGACGGTAGGGTCTTATTTGCTGGCCATGCCGAGCGATATTCCAAGAAAAAGAATGATTGGTACACAAACAGAGAACTTATTTTAGAGGCTCTGTCGTACGGTAAGCCGGATCAAATTGCTTACTACGAAGACCGCTGGTTAAAGAAGTGGCGCATACTAACCCGTGGAGGTCTTGGTGGGGGTAGGCCTTTCTACAAGACTATGTCAGAACTTAAGGGTATCCCTGTCTACTCGGCATATCACCACCACTCCCATGCCGCAGCGGGGTATTACACCTCGCCATTTGACGATGCAGTAGTGGTCGTGTTAGATGCAATCGGCGAGTTCACCACTAGTTCGATCTGGCACGCTAAGGGCGATGAGCTTAAGCAAGTAAAGCGATGGAAATACCCCTTTAGTTTTGGGCTCTTTTACTCGGCGTTTACTCAGCTGGTCGGGTTAAAGCCAAATGAAGAAGAGTACATCATGATGGGTATGGCAGCCTACGGAGATCCTGATTTGTATTTCGATAAGGTATCTGAGTATTTTCCTTCTGTATACGAGCAAACATATAATTTTCATAAAGGCATCTATGACTGGGGCCAAGAGATATCTAAAGACGACAAATTTCATATCGCTGCAGCAGTTCAAAAGGTATATGAAGATAGGCTCTGGGATTTCATCTACATCGCCCGGCAGGAGTCGTGGAGCGAGAATCTAGTTTTTGCTGGAGGCTGCGCTCTCAATAGCAAAGCAAATACTCTTCTTCATGACATATTTCCTAATGTGTGGATTATGCCTAATCCGGGAGATGCCGGGTCTTCTCTAGGTGCTGCAGCAATTGTTCACGGTAAGAAACTTGACTGGCAGGGGCCTTATCTGGGAACTAATATCCCCGGGGAATATCCTGTAGATGAAATAATAAACGCCCTTATCAAAGATAAAGTGGCACCAGTAGCTATTGGAAGGGCAGAGTATGGACCGCGCGCTCTTGGCAACCGTAGTATTCTCGCTGATCCTCGCGATCCTGGCATCAAGGATAAAGTAAACAAGATTAAGCAACGTGAGCTGTTTAGGCCGTTTGCTCCGGTAGTTATGGAAGAGCATGCAAGCGAGTGGTTTGATATGGACTACGCGTCTCCATATATGCAGTTCACCCCTAAATGTTTAAAGCCAGATCTAATTCCTAGTGTTGTCCACAAAGATGGAACTTCTAGGGTTCAGACAGTAAATAAGACTCAGCACCCCGGCCTATATTCTGTTTTAGAGAAGTGGTACAAGCTAACAGGAGTTCCCGTGCTGCTAAATACGAGCTTAAATATAAAGGGTCAGCCCTTACTAAATGATAAAACTGATTTACTTATCTGGGAAAATCTATATGGAACTAGAGTTATAACTGGCAAAAGTTAGTAAACTTACTCTATGGACCTTAGCTCATTTGAAAATAGCGGATTTAAAGCAACCGAGATAGATACTGGTATCTATCTGGTAGAAGACTTTATTACCGAAGAAGAGCGTTCTTATATCTATGATGTAGCAGAATCAGCGACTGAAGAAGACTGGTGCTATGGCTACATGCAGGGCCTAAAGGTACAATCTATGGAGAAGTATGGTAACGAGGATTACACGCTTTTCCCTGATATACCTTTCAATGAGTTTTGGGTAGATAAGACGCTCACACTACCGGACGAAGACCTATCCGATCGATTGACAAAAAGAATGTCAGCATTCTTTGATCCATCTTATTCTTTAAGAAATTTTTCTAACATACAGCGACAAAAGCCAGGAGTAGCCCTACCAGAACACCACGATAGAGGGTACGACGATAGACTCCACTATGCATCTGTGACCTATATCAACGATAACTATCTAGACGGTGAGCTCTATTTTCCTGACAGGGGCCTATCCCTTAGGCCACCGGCCAAAAGCCTGATCATATTTTCTTCGGGTGAAGAATACATACACGGGGTTAAGCCAGTTGGAGATGGCCCAACGAGGTATGTAATCACTTCTTTTGTTTGGACTGAAGATGGTGTTGTATAAAATTACTGTGCTAGGGTGGTCTCATGATAGAAATTACTTATCGCAGTGATATGACCGTGAATCTAATAGATTCGATGGCTAGTGATAAAGCGGTGGCAATGGCCGCTCGCGTATCAACTGGTGCGGAAACTACTGATGATACATCTAAAGATGTGGGTCTCATCAACTATTTGATGCGTGACCGCCACGGTTCTCCGTTTGAGCACAATGCTTTTACCTTTTTTATCGAGGCACCGATTTTCGTGTTCCGTGAATTCATGCGTCACCGCATCGCCAGCTACAACGAAGAATCTGGTCGTTACAAAGAGCTCAGCCCTGTTTTCTATACTCCAGACATATCCCGCAAGTTGGTCCAGGTTGGTAAGCCTGGTGCCTATACATTTGAGGATGGCGATCAGGAGCAGTACGAGGCCGTGGACAATGCTGTCTTTGTTGCATCAGAGGATGCCTATGCTCGCTATCAAGATATGTTGGACGAGGGTATTGCCCGCGAGGTTGCCCGTATGGTGTTGCCGCTAAACATCTACTCGAGCATGTACGTTACTATGAACGCCAGATCTCTTATGAACTTCCTCAGCCTACGTACTAGCCGTGAAGGTACTCACTTTCCTAGCTTCCCTCAGCGCGAGATTGAGATGGTAGCGGAGAAGATGGAAGAGTTCTTTGCTGAGAAGATGCCTATTACTTATGACACCTTTAATAAAAATGGAAGAGTTGCACCCTAATGTCTTTAAATGATTTTGAAAATGTTCCTGATTTAGATGACGTAATTGTGTCAAAAATTGGAGCGTCCGTACGATCGGCTATGAGCGCTAAGCAGAACCTCCAGAACTCTATAGCAGAGGCTATAGATTCTTCAACTAACTTTGGCTATGAGCTAGGGGCAGAAGACATGAAACTCAAGCTAATACAGGCCTTTGAAGCCGAAGATAGCGCCTGTGTGGGCTGGGCTCTAGGGGTAATAGAATCCGCGGTAAACTAGTACTTCATCATTACTAGGAGCGTCTTATGGGTATGCCTGAGAGAGTCAGGGTTGGTAGCCAGTGGTTTGACGTAATTGAGCGCTCTCGCAAAGATGATGGCATGCTTAATGATGGCACTTTTGGTTATACGCTTGATACTGAAAATCTGATTGTTATTGATTCAGAGATCGCTCATAGTAGAAAACAACTGACACTCTGGCACGAGCTTATGCACGCAGCTAGAAACGTATACGACACCTCCGTTGTCCCAAAGAAAAGCGATAGCTTTGATGCCTGGGAGCACTTTTTTATCGGGATTTGGGAAGAATCACTCCTGGTTCTATTAAGAGATAATCCAAAGCTTTTAGAGTACCTACTGTCCGATCACTAGGTATTTTCAATATAAGGTAAAATTAATCTATGCCTAATCTAATCCCAGAGGAACAAGAGCTAGCCGATGCTTTGCAGCTCATTGCTGACAAGTACGGCAAGTTCAACGATGACAACACTGGCATCTGGGCTGGCTACACTCCTGCTTCTGAGAACGAAGAGAACGCCGCTATTGGTGTTAAGTGTGGCAACTGTGTGTTCTATAACGCGCCTAATGGATGTTCTATCATTGTTGCTGAAGTTGAGGATGGTGGGTTGTGCCGCTTTGCTGTTCTTCCTGATGGCTCTGTAAATGCAAGCGGTGGGGCTGGAGCGCCTGCTGAAATTTTAGATATGGATGAAATTGAATATCCAGAAGATTCTGTAACCGCAACCGCTGGTTCAAAACCTGCTCCTAAAAAAGATCAGATAAAAGGTTCTAGCAAAAATAAAGCTGGCTCTGCTGCTAGCGGTAAGGGTGTCGACTTTACCGAGGCAATAATTAAGTCACTAGAAAATAAGGTCTCTGCCCACAACGAGAAGGCCCCTAACGGACGTAAGGTTACTCTTGCTAAGTTGAAGGCTGTTTATCGTCGTGGTGCTGGCGCTTTCTCTAGCTCACACCGTCCAGACCAAAACCGCAACTCATGGGCTATGGCTCGTGTAAATGCTTTCTTGCACCTAGTCAAAAGCGGTAAGCCTAAAAACTCTAAGTACACAACAGATAATGACCTGCTTCCTAAGATGCACCCACGCTCAAGCGAAGCCTCTGCGATGTCTCCTGTACTTGCAAGCTTAACTGCTGCACTAAATTTCGAGTACGATCTAGAGAACGATTCTGAGGACCTAATAGAGCCTTGGCTTCAGTAAGTCATTAGTTACTTTTTACCTGAGGTTGTGCTAACCTCTAGTAATGATTATTGGACTAAGCGGTGTTGCAAGATCTGGCAAAGACACGGTTGCAGATCACCTTATAAAAAATTATGGGTTTACAAAGGTGTCTTTTGCTGACCCTATTAGAGAGTCTCTCCTTAGACTAAACCCCACAATCTCCGTGGCTGGCCACTATATGTCCCTAGCTACTGCGGTCCGGCTTATTGGCTGGGAAGAATTAAAGACTCAGAGTGAAGACATCCGTGAGCTCATGCAACGAATGGGGACCGAAGTCGGTCGTGAAATGTTTTATGAAGATATCTGGGTTGACGCTGCCTTAAATAAAATTACACCTGACATGAAAGTAGTTATTGCGGATGTTCGATACCCTAACGAAGCCGATGCTATTCAAAAATCTGGTGGAAAACTTTGGCGCATAGAGAGACCGGGGGTAGGCCCTGCCAATGGGCACCCTTCGGAAAGTGCCTTAGATTTATATAAATTCCGCATAAGACTTGCCAATGAAGGCACCTTAGAGGATCTTTGGAAAAAGGTTGATCTAGAACTTGACAAATAGTTTTTAGCCTCCTATAGTTTAGGTATGAATAAAAAACTGATTGTTGGAGCCTTAGCTGCTTCACTTACACTAACCGCTGTTCCTGCCTATGCTGCCGTATCTTCATGGGGTCTAGACCGCATTGATGGTGCCGTTGACGGCAACTACTCCGCGTCACTCACGGGGGCTGGCGTAACTGCCTATGTTCTAGATACTGGTGTTGCACTTACTGACCCTGGATTTGGTGGACGCGCTTCTGGCGATGTTGATTGCCACGGGCACGGGACTCACGTAGCCGGGATCATTGGCTCTTCGGAGTTCGGAGTTGCCCGCGACGTAAAAATTGTCTCTATTAAGGTGACTGATTGTAAAGGTGCTGCCTACCCTAAAGACGTGGTTGCTGGTATTGACAAAGTAATTGCTATGAACAATGGCCCTGCAGTTGTAAACATCAGTGTGACTGTTGGCAAAAGCGCCACTGTAGATGCCGCTATTGATCGTCTATACGCTGCTGGCATTCTCCCAGTAGTTGCAGCATCAAACACAAACACTGATGCATGTAGATGGAGCCCTTCTGGTACACCTAATGCCTTTACCGTTGCCGGGATTAATAAGAATGATCAGCGCACTACTAGTTCGGCTTATGGTGAGTGCGTAGATATTTTTGCTCCAGGTGGTTTGATTAATTCTGAAGACTGGGCTAGACCTAGTGCCTACAAAACCATGACCGGAACCTCAATGGCATCGCCTCACGTTGTTGGTGTTGCTGCTTTGTATCTAGAAAAAAATCCAACCGCTAAACCATGGGAAGTTGCCAAGGCGCTACGTGATGGTGCACTTGCTGGTGCAGTAATAGATGCAAAGTCAATCAATGGTAACTACCTACTTAGCACTGCATTTCTTGGTGGCACTCCTGTAGTCAAGCCAGCACCTGCTGTAGTGGACGCACCTATGGCTATTAGTTCTCCAGCTAAAACCACTACTGTTCCTGTAAAGCCAACTGCAGTCTTTGCAAGTAAGGCAACCTCTGGCTACAAGCTCTCATGGAAGGCACCAACTAATGCTGATACTTCTGGAGTCATTGGCTACAAGATAGAGAGTAGTGCAAATGGTAGCGTTTGGACTACGGTGGTCACTACTACAACTCCTGATGTATTTGCAGATGTTTCAGTTGCTGGATACTACCGAGTTAGTGCAGTTGGGTATCTAGGAATTGGACTTCCAAGTTTGACCGTAAGGGTTAGATAATGACTAAGCAACTAGTAAACATTGATATTCCCCAAGATGATGTGTACCGTCTATTGACTGCACTCAAGCTTGCGGAGATTCACTACGGCAACACTCAGATGTGGGATGCAAGCGCGTACGCTAGCAAACTACACGTTCGTTTGAAGAAACAGATCTTTGATTTCGTGGAGGTAGAAGATGGCGAAGACGCTTAAGGGAACTATTAAAGATATGGTTAAGGGTGTTGAATCGGCGACTCGTGATCCACTTGGTCGTTTTGTAACTACTGCACCTACCCACCGGGGTGTTGACGTTACCTACACGACTGGAGCCTCTACTGGTGGCACGCACATGCATGCTGGGGATATGGCAATTCCTGCATGGCTTAATGATCGCGTAAAGCTTCTGAAAGAAGAAGAATACAAACGTGGTCAAAAAGAGGCTCTTAAAAAGATCTGGGACTTAATTCCAAGTGTTGGCGATACTACTTACATACTTAATTCTGGAGATTCAATTATTACTACACGCACGGCACTTATGGGCACTGCTACGGTAGTAAGTCGTGAAGTCATTGTCCACAAAGATTTTCTATTTCCTGAAAATGCTGGAGAAGAAGTACCAACTATTATCTCTGAGGCAATCAAAGAACTCGAGGTTGGTTGGTACCAGGATGACAAAGCAGACCTTTACTACTACGAGGGCGAGAGTCACTGGAAAGAAGTTGACCTTGCTACAAATAAGCAGCTTACTGAAGACGCAATCCTAGGAAAATTGGAGTACATCGGATGAAAACAAAAGTAAAAGCACGCCCTACGCTGGCTCAGATTAAAACAGTCAAAGAGTGGGCAAACTCTATTGCGACTGAGGACAATGATATTGTCCAGATTCGTAAGAAAAATGGAATTATCTACGTAATGAAGACTGAGGTCTGTAGGTCTAGTACTTGGGAGCGTCTCGATCCTGCGGACGAACCAGTGATTATTGATGTGCACGGCAAAAACCTTGAAGAGAAGCTTGGCAATTCTGATGCTGAAATCGTAGACGCCACTACTCTGAGTGAAAAGGTAAAAAAGGTAAAGCCAAAGCCAATTCCTAAAATCACAACTGGTTGGTATCAGGACTCTATGGCAAACCTTTTTAAGTACGAAGGCAAGGGAATCTGGGACACGCCAGAAAAAGATTGGGAAAAGTTGCTAAATCTTGCAGACTCTGGTACGTTAGAGTACATCGGATAGAAAGGCAATGACATGAATGACGATAAAGAACTTGAGCCAGTCCTGGCTCGATTTAGTAAAGGCTGGGGGACCTATGTTGATGTAAATAAAGGTTGGTATCCAATTATTACTGACCTAAACCAGAAGTTGGCATATCTATATCCAGACTATGAGATTCAGCAAATTAAAGAAAAATTTGGAACACTACGTTACTACTGTGCATATGGTGACGGTGGCAATGTTAAGTCTGAAATTGCAGATGATTTAATTCGACTTGCAGAATACTACTCAAGTAGAACTTGTGAAGTATGTGGATCTTGCTCCGTGCGCGGTACTAAGGATATTCGACTAGATGAAACGGTTAAAGTTCGTTCTAATGCTGGTTGGTACAAAACCTTATGCCTAGGTTGCGCTATTGAGCGTGGCTATGAATTTACAGAAGAAGAGTTGGAGGATCAGTAATGCCATGTCAAATGTATAGCGGAGACGAGATCCGTGCGATGAACGCTGAGGATAGGGCGTCTAAGTGGAAGAAAGCTGCGGATAAGCTGACTCACGAGAACGATATGCTCCGTGAGGGGATCCTTGCTGCAGCTGAGAAATCCCCTAAAGCTTTTACTGCAACGTTTTTAAAGAAGGTAAACCTAGATCAGATTGCGCACCGCAAGGAAGATCTTCGCCGTCTTGAGAAAACATTCCGCGCATCTAAAGATGCAGAGAAGCTTGGCAAGGTTATGCTTGCTGATCCAAACAAACCACTAGAGAAGCAGTTAGGATTCGACCCAGATGCTTACTAAGATTAAGCGTAAGGTTCGTGGATACTTTAGACGTCGTGAAGTCGAAGCTGAGTGGCGAGGTTTTATAGCTGGAATTCAGTATGGCGAATACCTAACCAAGAAAGAGTTAAAAAATGAAAACCACTAATTACAAAATTAAGATTAAAAAAGAGAAGCCTGCTAAGCGAATCAGTCACGAGCTAACGCTCGATGAGTATGATGAGCTGACTATGGAGAATCAAATTCTAGGTGCGAGCTTGGAACGCGGAAAGATTGTAGAGGAACTAGAGCGTAGGGCGGAGCAGTTGCGTCAATTTTCGGAAGCAGCTGATCTTACTCCTAGCCACGATGTATTTGCGCAAGAAGCTCGCGGTGTTGAGATGGCAATTCGTCTTATTGCAAAGATACGTAAGTACGAGGATAACGTTGGCTGTCCAGAGTGTGAAGCTGGCTGGTAATGAACTGCCCTAACTGCTCGCCTACTGAGCTAGTAAAGATGCCTAAGGGATGGTATGAGTGTCCTGTGTGCCACTCAACTTGGATTGGAGTAAAAGATGGCAACTGAAGAAATGATTAACGAAGTTCACGCTTTGGTCGCTGCTTCTGTTTTGGCAGAGCGCGATCGGATCCTGAGTGGGTTGTGGGCTTTGCTAATTGAAACTCGCAAAGATCGGGACACGACTGACAATCCAGCCAGAGAAGCTCGCCTAGCAGGAAACTGTATGGGTATTGAAGATGCTATAGCTGTAGTTGAAGGGACGAACAATGGTTGATTTTAGTGATTGGGAGTCAGCAGAGGATGCTGTGTACGACGGTCCTGATGCCGAACAGCAAGCCGCTTACGCAAAGCGTAAAGCCATGCGCGAGTACATGGAACTGTCTCAGCAGTTAGAAGATGAACTAGTTGCTGAAATGGGGCAGGAAGAGTATGACGCTAGTCAACACTGGATTAATAATCCGCTGATTAAGCCTCGGAGCAAGGTTCACTTGTTTGAGCAGTGGGAAGCTCGTATCCGAAAAGAAGAGAATGAGCATATCATCAAACTGTTAGAGGAACGAAAGTGTGGATGCTATTGCGAAGTTCACATGGTTCTTGACCCAGCTATCGCTGCAATCAAGGGAGAGAAGTAATGATTGATCATGAACATGAATTCCGTCGTGGATATCACTATGCGATATTTGACGAGCAAGAACGTGTAGCCAAAGTGATACTGGCGGATCGCTCTGAGGACAGCAGAATTGACGACCTATTTGATTCAGCAGTATTTCAAAGTATTGGACGTAGCGAGTTCAAGCTTAAGCTAATGGAAATTCTTAAGGGAGGCACTAATGAGTGAACTGGACTATTCAGACTCTGTGACCATTAAAATCACCCGTGTGAAGTATGACGGAGAGCCGACCCACTGGGAGTATGATCTAGACAGCGGAGCTGGTGGAACTGGCCCTACGTTCTATGGTGTTCTAGATATGGCCGTAGAGGCTATCACTGGAGATCATGGAGATTTTGACTCTATCCACAATGATTGGGTAGACTTTGATGCAAATGATAGGAATGAAAATGGATAAGTACCTAACAACAGACGAGTTTATCTCGGTGGTCACTTTGGCTCTAAAGAACACGCTTGAGCGTGACTTTGGCGCTAACAATAAGTGCCACATCGTGGACCTTATGACGCACGCAACTACTGGTATGGAATGGATGTATCAGTTCGTAGATGCATATGGTGGCGTTGAATATGAGCGTCAGATTAAGCCTAAGGTCGAGGATATCGAGCCGATTGTCAAAAATGGGAAGAAGCGTAAGTAATGTTTTTTAAGAAAAAGAAACCAAGTTATAGTATTCCAGCTCTTTTAAAAGATGTTCCTTATATTGCCAGTGGACTTAATCGCGAAACTAAAAGCTATATTCGTCGTGATACATCAGACCGTTGGTCGGAAGTGAATCCGGTGCTGGAGAAAGATGAACTTGGATATGAGGTTGATACTCGCCGTATTGCCCGGGGAGATGGAGTATCTCGCTGGAATGACCTAGATAAGGCGACTTTTAACTAATGACTCATTATAAAATTCGGATTCACAAAGACACCGGGGTTGCTGGCGGTATTCCTCCGTTCTGGTTTTGGAACGTAGACTTTGGCAGCCTTACGGCGCATAACGTGACCTTTACTAAATGGGGGGCAAAGCGTGCAGCTATTCGCTACATCGCTAACCGAGAGAAAAGCGTTAAGCAAAAAGGTGAGGAAATGGTTTATGAAATTAACATCTAAACAGAAGCTTTGGATTGCCAAGGCTTGGATCAACTTCTCAATCGGTATGATGGTCCTTGCACTAATTGGACTGGTTGGTCTCATGGGGTGGGGAATCTGGTCTTTGGTTCCACCTGAAGTGCTATTCATATTTGGGATAGTAGCTGCTGGGCTTGCCTTAATGGGGGTCCTCATCTTCCTATTTGAAAAAGCAGAAAACTATGTAGAGGCTCACGGAGGTAGTAAGAGTGAATAACAATATGCTAGAGATGCTAGAGGAAATGAAGAACCTAGTTGCAATGTTAGCTGGGATTAAGCAGCAGGCTGTGGACTCTGGGTTTACAGAGGATACTGCAGAGCTTATTGTCTTGGAGTTCCTAAAAAAGGGGACTAGCTAATGGATATGTTTCTAATGCTGGTCAGCGCTATATGTCTCCTGGGCACCATTGCCTTCACCATCATGATTGAGCTAGAGAACCTTAAGCGCAACAAGAAAGCCGAAGAGAAGCCCTGGAAGGGCTGGTCTTTAACAGAACCTAAGTAGCGTTTTAGCCTCTGGGGTAGGATTATTAGATGCGCATGAATGATAGACCTCAGCCTAATAAGCACCTATTTATAGGCAAAGAAAATACCGCTGGCCTTTTAAGACTTAGCGACGAGGTCTTTTCCGCTCCTGAGGGCGGCATCTTTAACTTCACCGAGCACAAGATACATACTTTTGAACGTCCGGAGCCGGGGGAGCCCTGGAAAAATGACGACAGAAACCACTACACCACCAACTCCTATGGGCACAGATCGCCTGAGTTCGATAAGCAGGTGGACTTAATTATTGCTGGTTGCTCCCAGACTTATGGTCTAGGGGTGCCAGACGATCAAATCTGGGGCAAGCAATTGGCTGACAAGCTAAAGATGTCTCACGTGAACTTAGCAGCTCCTGGATGGTCAGTTCAGGCTATTCTTTCTTCGGTCTTGGCTTACATAGAGGAATTCGGAGCACCAAAGAAGATGGTCATCCTGCTTCCCGATTTTGCAAGAATGATTATCCCTTTAAGGTTTGATGTAAACAGATTCAATACTGGAAGGGAAAGACTTAGAAACGGCGAAGGGCTGCACGTTGAGGGCGTGAACTTTAGCTCTAACAACTCTAAGGACGTTGATGGGCCTAGGGACAGGTATGTCAAAAAGCCTTACGACCTATATGAGGTTCTTCCATACGAAGTACCCTTCTTCTTCTCTGCTCAAGCCTTGGCCTATTTAATCTCATACTGCAAAGCTGCTGGCATAGAGCTCATATGGAGTTGTTGGAACACAAGGATCTTAAAGTTCTATAGAGACCTAACTCTTGAGGGCTACTCCCAGCTAGATATGTCTGGCTTCATGGATAGAGAGATCTTGGACCGCGATGACTTTAAGGACACCAAACTATGCCACTCGGAGCTAGCCGAAAAGTACGGGGATAACTTCTACAGGGCTATAGGAAACGATTCCCACATGGGCATCCACGAGCACACGCACCTGGCCGAAGAGTTCTATTCGTTCATTAAGTCCAAGGGCTAGTCCAGTGGGCATTCTTTATCTAGTTCAGCAGGTCTATAAGAAGGTTAAGAACTGTATTTACCCTTCGAAGCGTGAAAAAGACCGCTTCATCTACTAACCCTTATAAACACTGGACTCTAGAGCCTTACCGAACAGCTGTTCGAATGTCTATAATATGCTATATTTCAGCAGATGCCGTATAAACTTAAGTTTAAGTTTGTACGCTCGATTTGACATATGTACTTGACAAGACCTAAACTGTCTTGTACTGTTTGATTATCGTTTAAAGAAAGAGATGAGATGGAAAACACATACAAAAGCATCGTGACCTCGGTGGTCTTTGGCAACTTGATTGCCTTTCCCGTGGTCTACTACAACTTCCCTTGGGAGACATACTTGGTGGATCCTTCTACCTACTACATCGTTCAGGCAGAGTCTCTAGGGCTTCTGATTGCCGCATGTATCTTCACCTATGAGTGGTTTAAGTATGCGGACAAGCCGTGGGTAAATAAGCTAAAAAGCCTAAAGCCTGCTACACTTAAGCGCAAAAAGTAACCCTCACCCCCTAATCCGTGGTAAAATATTAGTACCCTTTGCGCAGGATGCGAGTCATGCGCTAGGGTTTTTGCATAACTGAATATAAGAACCAATGTCACTTTGACAATAAACAGCCGAGTACTAAGGTATTCAAATTCTGAAAGGTAGGCTGCCAATGAAAAAGCTCATTGCAATTAGTGCGTTAG
>Ga0247723_1000805_pt1 | contig 20095 bp, 37 predicted proteins | sample MSEWelMarce5H_FC_FD_189079 | JGI IMG/M metagenome (GOLD analysis project Ga0247723, IMG submission 189079) | Subsurface sediment microbial communities from gas well in West Virginia, United States - MSEEL Well Study Marcellus 5H_FC | ecosystem: Environmental > Terrestrial > Deep subsurface >... | reverse complement strand
ATACGGTACGCCGTGCGTCGGAGTTATTTTTGATGCGTGGGTACCAAGGCAATACCACGTTAGAACACGCTGCAGAATTAAGCGGTTTGTCGGTGGTAGAATCTTGGATTGTAGAAGACCCCAAAAAAGACAAGACGGCTATCTACGGAATGGAATTGCCAGAAGGTACGTGGATGGTTTCAATGAAAGTCAACAACGACGACATCTGGAATAACTACGTTAAGACCGGACGGGTTAAGGGCTTTTCTATTGAGGGCTATTTTGTTGACAAGATGCAAATGGAATCCCACCTTGAAAGAATCGAGGAGGAGGAAGCAGAGTTTATGCTTTCTAACATTATTGCCAAGATTAAAAAGGATGGCCGCTTAAAGAGCAAGAAGCGAATCGAAATGGAATCGTACACCGACTACCCGGAAGCGGTGCGCAACAATGCTAAGAAAGGAATCGAGCTAAACGAGAAGGGCGGCAACAAATGCGCCACGGCAGTCGGTAAGATTCGAGCGCAACAGCTCGCAGACGGACGGCCTATCAGCATAGAGACCATTACCCGTATGTACTCGTATCTATCCCGTGCCGAGGCGTACTACGACGAAAACGATATGCAAGCGTGCGGTACTATTTCCTTTCTGCTATGGGGCGGTCTTGCCGCAAAGCGTTGGGCAGAATCTAAATTAAAAGAATTAGGTAAATTATGAAACAGACCCCAAGCCGTTCCTCACCCAAAGGAGACAAGCGTGGCTGCTTGTGCAAGGATAACACCTATTCCAAGAAGTGCTGCGACGGAAGTTTGCAGGCCCAAGGCGTAGGCGTTACCGTGAAGGTGCCAGTATAAAAATGTAACAAAATCAATTAAAGAGTAATTTGAATTATGAAAGCAACAGAAATTTTCCAGAAATTCTTTGCCGAACTGTCCGCAGTTGAGACCCCCGGTGTTGAGTTGGCGCAAGCCAAACTCGATAACGGCACCGTCTTGGAAGCTGAATCGTTTGAGGCAGGCCAACCCATTTTCATCGTATCAGAGGAAGACCGTATCGCAGTCCCAGTCGGTGAGTATAAAATGGAAGATGGCCGCATCTTGGTTGTAGTTGAAGAAGGTGTTATCGGTGAAATCAAAGAAGCAGCAGCCGAAGAAGAAGAAGCTCCAGAAGTTGAGGTCGAAGTTGAAGCAGCTGCCGAACCTACTATGGAGGACAAAATCAAGGAGGTAGTAATGCCTATCCTTGAGGAGATGCGTGCAGAAATGTCCGCAATAAAGGAGGAAATGGGAGCGTACAAAAAGAAGCAGGAAATGTCAAGCGATATGCCTGCTGCTATGCCCATCCGCCACAACCCAGAAGCAGCCCCCGCTCCTGCACGAGTGAACCTCGCACAGAACGCACCGGAATCTTCTATCGACCGAGTTCTCGCACGTCTTAACAAATAAAATCAATAACAAATGCCCACGACTACTTCAATTACCACAACGTATGCTGGCGAGTTTGCCGGTAAATACGTTGCCGCAGCTCTTTTGAGCGCACCTACCTTGGACAAAGGTCTCATTGAGATTATGCCCAACGTTTACTACAAATCCGTTATCCAAAAGGTTGGCACGGACGATATCTTGAAGGACGCTACTTGCGACTTCGACCCTACGTCTACCGTTACCTTGACCGAGCGTGTTTTGACCTTGGAAGAGTTCCAAGTTAACTTGCAAATGTGCAAGAAAGATTTTGAACAAACCTGGCAGGCCGTAGAGATGGGCTATTCTTCTTTCAAGAATGTACCCGCTTCTTTTACTGACTTTATCGTTGCTTACGCTGCTGAGAAAGTTGCCGCTCGTATCGAGCAAAACATTTGGGCAGGCGTTAACGCTTCTGCTGGCCAGTTCGCTGGTTTCCAAACTTTGTTTGCCGCTGACGGTGACGTTATCGACGTAACTGCTACCACCGTAACTTCTGCTAACGTAATCGCAGAATTGGGTAAGGTTGTAGACGCTATCCCTTCTACTTTGTACGGCAAGCAGGACTTGACTATCTACGTTCCTCAGAACGTCGCTAAGGCCTATGTACGTGCGTTGGGTGGCTTCGCTGCCGCTGGAGTAGGTGCTAACGGTGTTGACAACAAAGGTACTATGTGGTACGGTTCTCAGGACTTGTACTTTGATGGTATCAAGGTTGCTCTTGCCGAAGGTTTGTCTTCTAACAAAATGGTAGCTGCACAGAAGTCTAACTTGTTCTTTGGAACTGGCTTGTTGAGCGACAAGAACGAGGTTCGCCTGATTGATATGGCGGATATCGACGGAAGCCAAAACTTCCGCTTGATTATGCGTATGTCCGCTGGTATCCAGTACGGAATCGGTAGCGACATCGTTTACTACGGAGCTTAATCTTTCTTAAAAATCCTGATAGGGGTGGTGGTGTAATGACGCCCCACCCCTTTCTTTTTTAACTTACTAAATACAAATAAAAATGGCTTGTGCATTATCCCTTGGCCGCATTGAACCCTGCAAAGACGTTGTAGGTGGTTTGAATGCAGTTTACTTTTTGAACTACGCAAACTTGACGGTTACTTACGATGCAACCAACACGGATGCTATTGACGTTCTGGGAAGCGGATTGACCGCTTACAAATACGACTTGAAAGGAACCTCCTCTTTTGAGCAGGCCGTAACCTCAAGCCGTGATAACGGAACCACGTTTTTCGACCAAACCTTGAACTTGACCTTGCACAAATTGAGCAAGCAATCTAACAAGGAAATCAAATTGATGGCCTATGGACGTCCAATTGTAATCGTTGAAGACCGCAACAATAATTTCTTTGTTGCTGGTTTGGAACACGGTTGCGAAGTAACTGGAGGAACGATTGTAACGGGTGCTGCTATGGGCGATATGAGTGGTTACACTTTGACGCTTAACGGACAAGAGCAGGTTCCTGCTAACTTCTTGGACGGCACTTTGGCTGCTGCTGGAATTTCTACTATTGTTGTAGGTACAGATTTTTAATATACCTTTGACAAATGGAAACAAAACAAACTATTTACAATATCCTTGCGGCAAAGGCAGTAAAGGTTGAACTTGGCTTAGTTGAGGACTTGGCGAAGGGAGTCAAATTCATTCAAGACGGCCAGAAACTTGAAACAATGTCAGCAAAAGCGATTGACAAATTTAGAGCTGCATCTGGCGAGGCAGCCAAAGTTCGTGAAAAGCTTGAGTTTGAATTGGCCAATCTTAAGTCTTATCAAAAATTTATTGACTCCGCAGTTGCAAAGGTTGATACAATGGCAAAAGACTTAGGCGTTGACCCGAATACAATACCAAACTACAAGGATGTTGTGTCAAATAATTATTTACGTGTTAACGTTGAGAACGTAACCGAAGCATTGCGTATGTTGCCAAAAGGTAAGGCGTAAATTTATTAAGTTAATTCTTGAATTTCAGAAAGGCCACCTTCGGGTGGCTTTTTTGTTTGTAAGAAAAACAAAACGTCCGACTTGAGTTAATTAGAGGATGAACATTTTAACTACAAGCGCAACAGCGCAGAATTTACAAATCATTCCTCGCTCGTTTCCTGCTTCTGTATCGGCACGGTTAACGAATGAATCTACCAATACCACCCAGACGCAAACAATCGCACCTACAAGCGCAAACGGGTATATGACCTTGAATGCTGCTTGGACTTTGAAAGCGGCAAACTTTTACCTATTAGAGGTGTTTAGTGGCGTAAATTTGATATACAGAGGCCGGGTATTCTGCACCGACCAAACCAATTTCGAGAAGTTCACCGTGAATGCCGGGGTGTACGACCAAGAAACCGCAGGAGATAATACGTTCGTAATTATATGAGCAACATAAGATTTATGGCCTTAAATTCCTACGTTAAGCCGCAGGTAAAGGAGGTTAGTGGAAAACAATGGATTGAGTACGGAGACGATAACAATTATTTCCAATACTTAATCGACCGCTACAACGGAAGCCCTACCAATAACGCAATCATTAACGGCGTTATCGATATGATTTTCGGCAAGGGACTGGCTGCAACAGACGCATCCCAGAAGCCCGACGAGTACGCAATGATGATGAGCTTGTTTACCAAGAATTGCGTTAAGAAAGTTGTTAGCGATTTCAAGATGATGGGCAACGCTGCCTTTCAAGTTATCTACAACCAAGACCATTCAAAGGTTGTAAAGATTGAGCATATCCCCGTTGAGACCCTGCGTGCTGAAAAATGCAACGAGGAAGGTTTTATCCCTGCTTATTACTACGCAAAGAACTGGGATAGGGTCGCACAACGTAAAGAGGTTCCGGTACGCATTGATGCTTACGGAATGTCTAAGAGCGGTATCGAAATTCTTTATATCAAGCCCTACAAAGCAGGATACTATTATTACGCCCCAACGGACTACCAAGGTTCGCTACCATACGCAGAGCTGGAGGAAGAAGTAGCCAATTACCATATCAGCAACATTAAGAACGGACTGGCTCCGTCTATGCTGATTAACTTTAATAACGGAACCCCTACCGAGGACGAGCAAACCTTAATTGAGGCACGTATTGCGGATAAGTTTTCCGGTAGCTCTAACGCTGGCCGTTTTATCTTGGCTTTCAACGATAACAAGGAACTCGCAGCAACAATCGAACCCGTACAATTATCGGACGCAAGCGAGCAGTACCAATTCCTTTCCTCGGAGTGTACGCAGAAGATTATGGTTGGCCACCGGGTAACGTCCCCAATGCTTTTAGGCATTAAGGATAGCAGCGGACTGGGTAATAACGCCGACGAGTTAAAGACGGCTTCTATCTTGTTCGATAACGTGGTTATTAGACCATTACAGGAGATTATTCTCGATGCAATAGACCAAGTACTATCTTTTAACGGGGCGGCCTTAAACATCTATTTTAAGACGTTACAGCCGTTGGAGTTTAAGGAGGAAATTGTTGCACCTTCCGAGGTAGTGGAAGAATCTACCGGGGTGGAGGATAGCGGTATTGCAATGTCTGCCGACGTTAGCGACGAAGTTCTAAATGAAATATTTGAAACGCTAAACGGTTTCGGCGAAGACGAGGACTTGGATAACTGGGAATTGGTAGACGAGCGTGCCGTTGACTATGAGCAAGAGGAGTATTTAGATTCTATTCTGCAATTTGCAAAGACCGGGGAGGCATTCCCAAACGCTAAGTCGGAGCAAGACGGGGAGACCAAAGACGGACGAAAGTATAAAATTCGTTACTCCTACGCTCCCGGAAGCACTAAGGCCAACAGCCGCCAATTCTGTAAGCTGATGGTAAACGCAAAGAAGGTCTACCGCAAGGAGGATATTCTACGTATGCGTGAGCAGGAGGTTAACGCTGGCTTCGGGCCACGAGGCGCAGCAACATACGATATCTGGTTGTACAAAGGAGGCGCACGGTGCCATCACTTCTGGATGCGTAAGACCTACCTGGCAAAGGTGGAAGGCGTAACTCCAGACGCTAAAAACCCGAATGCCGACGTATCGGTAAACCAAGCACGCAAGGCAGGCGTAAAGCCAGAGACGAACAACGAAAAGGTTGCAAAGCGTCCCGTGGATATGCCCAATGAAGGATTCTTAAAACCTCGTAAATAATGGCCACGGCTCTCTTTATCAAGCGTGAGGATATTGTACGCAATACGGTTATTTCCGGCAATGTTGATACGGATAAGTTTATCCAGTTTATCAAAATTGCCCAAGAAATTCACGTCCAGAATTACACGGGTACAAAGTTATACGATAAGATTTCCTCGGATATTATCGCTAACACGCTTGCGGGTAATTACCTATCCCTTGTAACTGACTATATCCAGCCAATGCTTATTCACTTTGCAATGGTGGAATACTTGCCGTTTGCCGCTTACACGGTTGCTAACGGAGGTGTGTACAAGCATACGAGTGAGAACGCCACAAACGTAGATAAAATCGAAATTGATTATTTAGTAGAAAAGGAACGCACGATAGCAAAATACTATACCGAGCGTTTTATCGACTATATGTCTTTTAACCAATCTTTATTCCCGGAGTACAATGCCAACGTCAACGAAGACATCTACCCAGACCGAGATTCCCGCCCGGCCTCGTGGGTTTTATAAAGTAAAAACCGAGAATCTAATTAAATTAAAAAAGTACCTGGAAAATGGCAAATAGCATCGGTTGGGGTAATATCTACTGCTCTACAAATTGGGGAGACGAGGATTACAATACACGGGCAATAGGTGATGTACCTACTTGCTTCAATAATGCTTACACGTATGCGGATGCGTATGTTGCTCGTGTAGCCGCCGATAGCGGAACCACCGAAGGGTACGAGTGTTTGGTTAACAAAATTGACGCCTTAAATTTTAACTAATGAGTTATTACGATGACGCTTCGCTGGTAGTTATACCAAGCGGATACAAGACAAGCAAGGTATATGCCGAGAAGCCAACCGACGGCAGTGGGGATTTAGCGTTTACCCGTACAGGGGATACGGCTACCCGTGTAAATTCTGCGGGGCTTATTGAGAAGGTTCGGACTAATTTAATCTTGCAGAGCAATACGTTTAGCACTACTTGGATTAACGCCGACTCAAATGAGACAAGTGGACAAGCGGGGTACGATGGAACAAACAATGCGTGGCGATTAACAACAACACTTTCTGGAGGATATATATATCAAAGTGTTGCCATAAACGGACTTACCACTTTTTCAATTTACGCAAAGGCGGGAACTCAAAACGGGATTATTCTTTATTCCGCACACGTGGCGCAGGGTATCAATTTTAATTTATCAACGGGAGTAGTAGGGGCTGCGTTTGTTGCTGCACCTTCAGGTTCACGAATTCAATCAATAGGTAACGGCTGGTATCGTTGTAGCATTACAGTTTCTTCTTCGTCTACAAATGTTTTTCGGATTTATGTATCGGATGGTTCAAATCCTTCGCTTGGAAACGTTTTAATTCAAAACTCACAAGTTGAAGCGGGAGATGTAGCAACAGCATACATACCCACCACCACCGCAGCGGTAAGTGTTGGCCCAGTTGCTAACGTACCCCGCCTGGACTATTTAGGTAGTTCTTGTCCTCGCCTGTTGCTGGAACCGCAGCGGACGAACCTTGCTATATTTTCAGAACAATTTGATAATTCAAACTGGACAAAAACAAACACAACGGTAACCGCAAATACAACTGTATCGCCCGATGGTTATACAAACGCTGATACTATTGCGTTTACCGCAACCGCTGGGGCTGTTTGTCAGCGACCAGTTGGTGGTACTTATGAAAGCCAAACGCATACCGTTAGTGTTTACGCACGAGTGGCAAGTGGTACCGCTACATTTAGATTAAAATGCACACACGGAGGCGTACTTGATTATATTTCCAGCGACTTTACGGCAACTACCACTTGGCAAAGATTTACGTTTAGTGCTACATTTGGAGCAACTATTGGCACCTCACTCGTTTACGGAGTGCAGAACGGAAGCAACGGTACAGCTAAAAGCGTTATTTTTTACGGATTTCAATTAGAGGCAAACGCATCCTACGCCACCTCTTACATTCCAACGCTTGCAGCATCCGCAACCCGTGGGGGCGAATTTGCTTCAAGCCCTTTAAACACCACCAGCGCAAACTGGACGCTTTTTGTTGACACGGACTTCGTGCCATACCAAGAAATTTTGAATTTATACTTCGGAACCAGCACGGGGCGTTTCGTTTCTTTTTACCAGAGTTTTAATTACTTTAGGATTGTTGTATCCGCTGGGGCTGGTGTTGTTGCTGGACGTGTAATGAGCGACACCGCAGGACGTAAAAAAGTAGTTTTGCAAAATGACGGAACCGACTGCATAGTTTTTGTAAACGGAGTAAAATTGGGAGCCATTAACACTTCAGGTGCTTCACCTTTAACTGGCACTGGAGCCGCAAGCTTTACTTTTTACGGTGGTGGCGGAACCGTTGCGAGCATTGGCAAGGTTCGCCAATTTTTACAATTCCATTCAAAATTAACCGATGCCCAGTGCATTGAACTCACTACGCTATGATATTCCGTAAATACCAATTTGCTGACTGGGCAACAGCCAAGCAAGCAATACAAGTAGAAGTAACAACACCCGAAGGCACAGAGCTTATCTGGAATCAAGAACTCGTTTCCTGCGTGGTTGAAATCGGCCACCTATGTACGCAATGGGGAACCGATGGCGTATGCGAGGTAACCGACCCTTTGTATGCCGTAGATATTGTATGGCAGGATACGGCTCTTGCCGCTTACGATGCTTCTATTGTATGGCCTAACCCCGTAGGAGTAAACTCTTTTGGTTACACCTTGGATACCGAATACGCCCAAGCGTTTTGCGTAGCCAACCCCGAATACTGCCAACCACCATTCGAGATATGAAACACGATAGTACAAGCGCAGTAGCGACCTCTTGGAGTTTAGCGGTAGGTGGATTAACAATAGCCGAGGTACACCAGATAGCGGGAATGGTAGTAATGCTGACCTCCTTCGTTTATACCTTGTGGCGTTGGAATAGGGATATTAAGAATGATAAATAGAATCTTCCGTAATCCAAAAACAACCGTTATCGGCCTTATCTTAATTTCATTCGGGGGTATCCTCGTTTGGTTTGAGAAAGCGTCGCTGACGGAGTTTAGTGCGTTTATTATGGGTGGGTTTGCATTAATGATGAGCAAAGATGGCGAAGCAGCAAGAAACGAAGTTCAAAAAGAAGTCAAAGCCAAAACTGGGAAGGCACAAAAAAAGCCCGAACAAAGGGGAGACAAGTAAGAAGTACCGAGGACAAGGACGGGTATAAAGTTCCGTATAAGGGATAATTGTATATCAAAAAGTGCGATATAAGACACGTTAACTCGGAAATCATTAGAGTTGCTGCATAAAATTTATCAAAATGAAGTTATCTGAAAACTTTACGCTTGTCGAACTTACGCATACGGATACCGGGATTGCTAACAATCCAAGCCAGGGCGAAATCAATAACTTAAAGCTGTTGGTACAAAAAGTATTACAGCCGGTTCGGGATAAGTTCGGTGTAGTAAACGTAACGAGTGGGTTTCGTTCACTATTAGTAAACTCTGCCGTGGGTGGTAGTGCAACAAGCGACCACGTACACGGAAGGGCGGCAGATATTCAATGCGAGGATATGTCGGCTGTATTTAATTACATACGCAAGCAGCTGCATTTTAAGCAACTCATTTGGGAGTTTGGTACCGATGCACAACCAAAGTGGATTCACGTTGCCTACGACGTTAATAACAACAAAGGAGAAGTCCTAAAAGCAATTAAGAAAGGTGGAAAAACTAAATATGTCCAATTTTAACGACTGGCTAAATGAACTCGAAGAACTACCCACACCCCCTACTTGCTCTATTGATAATCCTGATTGCGAGTCTTGCTCTGGGTAGTTGCTCGGCGGAATACCACTTACGCAAAGCCGTAAAGAAAGGTGCTGACGTATGGCAAACGAGGTGGGATACCACAATCGTAACCAAGGAACGTAACTTATGGGATACGCTCACGCTTAACAATGTTGATACAGTAGTTGTCCAAAAGGACAACATTCGGATTAAGATTGTTAGAAACTTTGATACCATCCGGTTGCAAGCGACGTGCTTGCCTGATACGGTGCAAGTAACAAAGTATATTAACACCAAAATCACGACCAGAGCAAAAGGTGATTGGGAGAAATACCTAATGTTGTTTGCTGTTGGTATGCTGCTCGTAGTCCTAATAAGGCAATAGAGGTACTTTAGGTGCGTTCTAACGCATTATCTATCTGAATTGGATAGATTGTATACCTTGACTAATAAAATGCGTCTAAACGCAGATTTTATTTTATTTTTAATTTTACTTAGTTAACTTACTAGTTAGTTAGATTTATAATTAATCAAGTTAACTAGTTAGTTATTTAAGTTATATAGTTAGTTAACTTAACTAAGTAGTAAAAAATAAGCATTGGGCGCATACGCCCGACAAGTGTTAATAACTTTTTAGTTATTTACATTGGTTAGACCTATCGTTTTCTTTTTTAGGTTTGCAATATGGCAACAGAACGAAACGACCGACGCAAGAAACATCTTGCAATGGAATTAAAACAAATTCCCAATGACTATACCAACTCCTTCCTTAACCACTTCGGATTCTGCGACTACCCCAGAAGCGAAAACGAATCCTCAGCACTGCTCAAATACAACACCTGGGAGCAAGGAAGGAAAAACTTTAATAAATGAGCATCAAGGATTCCACCAAGTGTTCTTGTACTGGGACGCCTAATTACTACATTGGTAAGTTTAAGGGCATTGAAGCGTTTGACGTGGTACAGGACTTTGCCCACAACAATTACAATTTGGGTGTAGCAATCGCCTACCTGCTCCGTGCCGGAAAGAAAGACGGCAACCCAGCGGAGCAAGATATTAATAAAGCAATTATCCACTTACAACGTGAACTCCAACAACTTAAAGACTATGCCGTATTACAACAACCCAGAAGTCAAGAGGCAGATAGATTCGATTCTATTGGAGGTTGCGATTCTTTTCGCTAATTGTGATGCCAAAGGCCGTGCCTACGCCAAAGCCCAGGAGCAAACCCTCCTTAAAGAGGTCCATAAACTCGACCCCGCCTTTGCCGCCCGTTGCGGATATAGAGATTAAGGTTGTACTGTCCAAGGTTCCCTCCCTTAATCAATTCTACGCTTCTAAGCATTGGATAGTACGCAAGAAGGCCAAGGATAAATTTACCGAGGAGGTTCTTGCTCAATTAGCAACATACGATAAAACAAGATTCCAAACCATTACGGCTACGCTACGCCATAACTACGGGTACGATAACGATAACTGTATTATGGCTATTAAGTTTGCATTGGACGCATTACGCAAGTGGGGCGGCATACAGGACGATAATACTAACTTTGTAACTAAGGTTACTATTAGCCGAGATTACGAAATAGAAAAAAACACCGGGCAAGTAATTTTTTTTGGCAAGGGTGTTGTATGTTAATTTTTTTGCGTATGTTTGCCTTGTGTAACACCTAAAACTAACCCAATGGAACACACAACACGGACAAACTGGTCGCAAGAATCCGCTCAACAGATGGTTGAGTTTTTACAGCATCGAGTCGAGGCGATGGCATCTAAGATGGAGTTCCTCGAAGCAGAAAACGAAGTATTAAAAAGAACCCTTTTAAACGAATTACACAATGCCTAAAATTACAAGCATCACCCCCAACGGCCAATGGCAAGAGTTCTATAAATTAGAGCTGCGTTTTGATAACGGAGACTTTGGAACCGCATTTGCTAAGAGCGAGACCCCTTCCTACAAAGTAGGAGATGAGGTTGAGTACACTAAGAATGAGAAAGGAACCGTTAAGATTCAACGTGGAGACCGCCCAGCTTGGACACCTTCAGCACCCAAGGCCAACGATGACCGTTCAATTTCTATTATTCGCCAAGTTGCGTTAAAGTCAGCCGTTGAAATGTCAGCGGCTTATGTATCGCAAGGTTCTACAATCCCAGTAGAGAAAATTTTTGAGTTGGCAGAGAAGTTTAACGCTTGGATGTCCGGCACGCACGGAGCCACGCACCAAGAACACTTTGCTGCTCGTGTAGAAGAAACCAGTCCATTTTAGGTGTTTCATTAAGCGACTGGTTCTGCCCCTCTCCGGAGGGGCTTTTTTTTGCCTAAAGTTTTTTGTATTGATTTTTTGTTTACGTTTGTCAAATGAAACACCCTGACTTAATTTCTAACGATAAAGTACTGCCGTTCCTTGAAAGAGCAAGAGGCGGTAAATACTATGACACGGGCAAGCTCGGCCACCCAACAATAGACGAGTTCCTACGATTTAAGGACGGTGAGTTTGTAGTTGTAACTGGCCACGCCAACGTGGGTAAAACGCATACGCTTATTTATTTAATGCTTATGCAAACAATGAATTTTGAGAAAAAGTGGTTGGTATATTCCTCCGAGAACGAGGTACACTCGTTGAAGCGTAAACTTATTGAGTTCCTTTCCTGCGAGCCAATACAAAACGTAACGGAGGCAAAGATGTACCGCCACCTTGATTACATTGACGAGCATTTTCGTTTCATTGATAGCAACAATCTATACAACGCATTCGACCTCCTTCGCATTATGGAGGAAATACACGAGGAATGGCAGTACACCGGATGCCTAATTGACCCTTACAATTCGCTTGTAACAGACCAAAGAAAACTTGGCAAATCCGGGATGCACGAATACCATTACGAGGTAGCTTCTGCCGTAAGAATCTTCGCCCACAAGAACTCAATTACAACAATCGTAAATACCCACCCGGTTACGGAGGCAATGCGTAGAACGCACCCAAACGGCCACCCTTACGCCGGATTGCCTACGCCGCCAATGACTTCCGATATTGAAGGAGGAGGCAAGTGGGGCAACCGTGCCGATTCGGTAGTAATTATTCACCGTTACGCCCAGCACTTAACGGACTGGGTGTTTACTGAAATACACTGCCGAAAAACAAAGGAAATGGAAACTGGGGGCAGACCTACCCCTTTATCCGACCCTATCCGGATTCGCTCTATGAAGGGCAATGTCGGGTTTACCCATAATAACCTTAACTTGCTGGACGTTCAAGCACCTATTCAAACAATAATTTATAGCGATGACCCATTTTAGTCAAGATTCCTGGGAGATTTATGTACGGGATAGAATCTTACGGATTAGCGACGTAACCCGTTGGTTAAATGAAATGGCCTTGGCCAACCCGAAAGAGCCGCAAATTGTAGATAATATGCTATCCGTGTGGCGTGCTACGCAAATGCTTGACGAAATGGTAGATATGAAACGCCACCTTGACAAGCGGATTGGAGAAGCCCGGCTGGAGAACGCCCGATTGCTTATTCAGAACCGGGAAAGGTTAATTGAAATTGATGCCCTAAAAAAAGAGCTGGAACAAATTAAAGAAAACTTAGAGCTATGACTATCCCCATTCCTTTTGCAGTAAATGAAGTGTTTGCTATTAACGCCAAAAAGTTTTTAGTATTGGACTATTGGAGACCCGTAAGCTGGAACCAATGGGATGCGTGGTATTTAATCGAGGACGAGCGAGGAAAGGCGTATGAGGTTCCCTACTTTCATATCCTTATCCAAAAAGAAAGAGGGAACGCTCAATATATCGGCACCCGATGACCTACAATAAATTTTGCCAAAATATCGGTTATACCGATAACGGCGCAAGGGACTGGAGTAATGTAAAAGTCCGAGCAGCATACGTCCAAGCATTCCGACCCTTCTTTACATTAAACGAACTGGGCAGGCAAATGGGCAAGACGCACGCAACGATTATCCATTACGAAAAGATTGTTTTCCCAAAAGACCCGCTGTACGCCTCCTCGCTAAAAATAGCAAACGAAATGCGAGGCACGCTACCGGAGCCAGTGCAAGAAAAGAAGAAAAGAATAGTTACAAGTGTTCTTAATTATGATTATTTACTTGAGCAGAATGGCAAGTTAGTTAACCAAGTGAAAGAGCTTGAATCTAAGTTGGCAACGCTTAAAGAATTTATTAATGGGATTTAGCGTTAACTTTTATCCGTTGTACGGGTTTCTTTTAGGAGCTAACTGGAGCAAGACGGAATACGAGGATTGCGACGTACATACGTTGGAGTTTTGCCTTGGTGTTATCTTGGTCGAATTATTATGGGAATCCTACCCCGATTAGCAAAGCGGCACGACGATTGGCTGCGTATGGCGAGGTCGTTCGGTCTTGACCGGGACGATGCTCACGACCTTGTGCAAGATATGTACCTACGGTTGCACCAGTACGTTGACAACCCAGAGAAGCTCGAATACGGAGACGACGATGTTAACACGTTTTTCGTTTATATTACCCTGCGGAATATGTACCTACGGGAAATGACTAACCGAGCAAGAATCAAATTCGTATCAATAGAAGAGTTCGACGATAAGGAGGAAATTTACAATATCGAGTCCGACCAGGCATTAACCGTACTTCTGGAAGCTGTTAAAGGCGAGGTATCTAAATGGGATTGGTACGATAATAAACTGTTTACTATTTACCACGATGGGGACGTATCACTGCGTAAACTATCGGAGGCAACAAAGATTTCACTTCGTTCAATTTACAATACTTTGAAAAATGGCAGAGACCGAATTAAAACCAGCTGCGACAACGAGTACCAAACGTGGGCGGAAGCCAAAGGGATTAGGGGATAGAATTGAGCAGATAACCGAAGCCACCGGAATCAAGGCGGTAGTCGATTGGTTTGCCGAGGCAACCGGAGTTGACTGCGGCTGCGAAGCCCGCAAGGAAAAATTAAACCGATTATTTCCAAGCAAGAATCCTAAATGCCTGGAGGAGCCGGAATACAAATGGCTTAATGAATTTTACAAGGAATACAAAAACACCTTGTCCGGTGACCAGAGTAAAGAAATAGCAACAATCCACGCACGGGTATTCAATCACGCCTACCACGTTCCTTGCGGGTGCAACCCGAAACTCTGGAAGCAATGGGTGGAGGAGTTACGCTCGGTATATAACGCCTATGAACCAGTCGGGTAAGTACGGTGAGTCCCTCTGGAAGTCGTTCCTTGAAAATCGAGGATACGATGTTGAAGATGCGCCGCTTCGCAAGTTTTACGATTGGGACTTGAAAGCCACAAGGAAAGAAGCCGACCCGCATACGAATTTCCAACCTACCTACACCTTTGAGGTTAAGTACGACGAAAAGGCGTATTATTGGGCGAACAAGAGGGGAACCCCGGACAACCCTAACCTTTACATAGAATACCGCAACAGTGCAAAAAAGGAGGATTCTGGTATTATGTCCAGCCGTTCAGACTTCTACGTTTATATTATCAAGGACGTTGAGAATGTTGCGTATATATTCCGAACTGCAAAGCTACTTGAACACCTGCTGAATGCCAACTACAAATCCGTAGGCAATAGCGCAACGGGAGACGATAACGCAGAGGGATGGATACCTCCGCTATCAATGCTGATAAGGACAAAATCCTTTATCAAGAAAATAACCTTGTAAGAAAGTAGAGCTTCGGCTCTATTTTTTTTTGTCCTAATGTTTGGTGTATTGTTTTTTTGTATATGTTTGTTGAAACAAAACACCTAAAATAAAATGACAAATCAAGACAAAACAATCGTTGCGTGGGGAGTTTACTATGTTCCATCACGAGAAGGTAAAATTTTTGCAGGATTAAAATCCGAATTGCAGCAGGCATTCGTATCTCAAGAGAATGCCGCAAACTACTGCAACCACCTTTCTATGTGCGGTAGCATTGATGACCTGCACATTGGGTATAGAGTTTACTCAATGCAATGGATTCCGAAAGGATACAAGGTTAACTGACGAGGCTTAAGTAGCCGAAACCCCTACGGGGGTCTTAACCAAAACACCTAAAACAATGAAACAGAAACTCCAAGACCTCATTATTAACATAACCGTTCCGCTTGCGTGGATGGCTATTGTTACGGCATTTTTCTTTTGTGCAATTCTGCTTCCGCAGATTTTTATCTATGCGGTATGCAAGTAACATACATTGACCTTGTAGAATCTGCGGCAGACCAGGGAGTAGGCCCAGAGGATAACTTTGATACGATAATCGCTTTTTACGAAGCGTTTGCCGCTTGGGCAGGATTCAAGAACGTAGAAGAATTTTACGACTGGCGGTTAGAACTGGACGGCGCATACGAGCAAGGCCCCGACGGGCTTGCGTTCTACGGCGGCTTTATTCAAGAGCCAAGAGAAATACAATTCCCAGAAGGTTTTAGTCTTGCGCCTTTGTACCTGCGTGCGGAATCCCAATGCGAATACCTTGCGTGGTAAATTTTAACTATCTAAACTTTTAATTATGACAACAGTAGAATATATGTACTTGCTTGTAAAGCAGTACGGGAGCGACATTCCACAAGAGGAAATGGACAGGGCAATTAATTTCGAGACTATGCGTATGGATATTGCCTTTAACAATGGAAGCGTGGCAGCACACGACCGACTAATCAATCTTTACTCTCACATTTCTCTATCAAATATGCTATGAAGATTAACCACCTTGACTTATTTAGTGGTATAGGCGGATTTCACTTGGGATTCGAGCGAGCAGGATTCAAGATAAAATCTTACTTCTCGGAGATTGACAAACACGCTATCGCAGTTTACAAACACAAATTCAAAGACGCAACTTATGTCGGTTCAGTCACAGATGTTTACGGAGGAGACCTTCCACAAATTGACCTTATCACCTTTGGAAGTCCTTGCCAAGATTTCAGCGTTGCTGGAAAGCGTGCGGGGATGGGAGGAGACCGAAGTAGCCTTATCCTTGAGGCAATTCGACTTGTGCGGGAATGCCGACCAAGAGTTTTTATCTGGGAAAATGTTAAAGGGGCATTCAGTTCAAACTCTAGCGAAGACTTTGCGGCAATCCTCCAAGAGTTTGCCGACATTGGGGGCTATCGACTTGAATGGCAACTGCTTAATACATCGTGGTTTCTACCCCAAAATAGAGAGCGGATATACCTTGTCGGATATTCTACAACCCCAAAGCGAGGTTGGGGAGGGGTATTTCCTATCGCAGAAGGGAATAGATATGGTATTAGCAAACGGATTGAAGTAGTGGGCGATAGAGGGACTGGTGGGCAACAAGGGTTAATATATGGTGAGGATGGTATTGCGCCTTGTGTTACTGCTCATACATTTGCCGACCCTATGAAGGTAAAGGTTAAACAAATCGGAACTAAACTTGATTCAAACGGAGGAACTCAACCCTACCAGCAAGACCGAGTGTACGATGCTGATGGTATTGTTCCAGCCCTTAATCAAGGAAAGAGCGACCTAATTGTTGCTATGCGTGGAAGGTATAATGAGGACGGAAGTACAAGTCAACGACTTGAGTTAAATACTTCGGGTAAATCAAATACGCTTACCGCAGTCCAAAAAGACAATATGGTTATTCAACCAAACTACCCAAGCAAAGCACTAAACGAAACAATCGAAAATAGCAACTTTGTAGAAGGAGAACCACAAGCACTTGATTTGTACAATCGTGTAGCAAGAGACGAATCCCCAACACTAACCGAACCTCACCACAACTCGTTACGAATGTTTGACGGATATCGCATACGAAGATTAACTCCGATTGAATGCGAACGCCTACAAGGGTTCCCAGATGACCACACGGCCTTTGGTAATTACGATGGAGAAACAAAACCAATGAGCAACACCCAACGATACAAACAATGTGGCAATGCCGTTACTGTGAATGTTGTGGAAGCCGTAGCTAAAAAATGTATACCTTTATTCAAATGAAAATAATTGAACTATTAGACGGTAGCACCTGGGATAGGGCTACCATTTTAGAGAAGATGCAGGAGGATTCGTTTTACTACGGCCACCTTGCTAAACACGCCTTATCCTCGTCCGCTTGTAAGCTGTTGCTATCCTCACCTAAAACGTACCACTACGTTACGAAATACGGCCAAGACGAATCAGATGCTTTCACCGTTGGCCGATTGGTTCACTTGATGGCTCTGGAGCCGCACCGGGTAGAGGAGTACGACATTATCGACGTACAGAGCAAGAATACGAATATGTGGAAAGACGCCAAAGCAAGAGGCGGACAAATCATAACCAAGAAGGAATACAACGAAGCCCGCAGGATTGCCGATGCCCTATTGCGTAACGAACACGTCTTGGGCTACATTCAAGGTTGCGAGTTTGAGGTTCCTGCCATTGGAACTATTGAGGGGATACCCTTCCGTGCTAAGGCCGATATTTTGGGTAATAACTTTATTGCAGACCTTAAAACCACTACCGACTTGCGTGCGTTTCCTTACAGCGCAAAGAAGTACGGGTACGACCTCCAGGCGTTTATTTACACCCGTTTGTTTGGGGTTCCTATTGATAAGTTTGTTTTTATTGCCGTGGACAAAGCTTCCCTTGATGTTGGGATTTACACCGTCTCCCCAGAGTTTGTTGCGGAAGGTGAGCGCAAGGCGCAAGAGGCGATTAAACTATACAAAGAGTTTTTTATGGGAAAAGACAACCCAGAGCTTGACAACTATACCATTATCGGTCAACTTTAACCCTTACAAAATGGATAAAACAATTAGAGACGTTATTATTTTATGCGTATTATGTATTGCGCTTGGGTGCTTAGTCGGGTTTTATTTTTACGAATATATTTAAGCAATGACCGACATTACTAAATGCACGGGGGAAGGGTGCGAACTAAAAGAAACTTGCTACCGTTACACTGCCCCTATGGGAATGTATCAATCTATGTTTGTTGAAGTACCTATTAAGGATGGCAAGTGCGAATACCAGTGGAACATTAACACCAAAGAGAAATAAACAAATAGTCAGGTGGCGGAATGGTAGACGCATCAAATTAGGTTACTGCGTGAAATACTTTCTAATTTGATTATACAGTGCAGCAGTTTAAATACTGAGTATTGCTGGTTCAAATCCAGCCCTGACTACAAAACCTTTAACACCAACGAGAGATGAAAACACTAACATTCAAAATTGCAGACCGTCTGGACGAATTAGCTGGAGAATGGTCTAAACACACCCCACAATGCGAGGCATTGATGATGGCAGCAAAAGAGGTTGCGACATTTGAGCAAGAGGAAAAAGACCGAATGGTTGACTTCGCATACAAATACGGAAACTTGACCATTCGTGAGATTTCAGATGCTTTTAACAAGGAATATAAGAACGAGAAATGAAAATAGACCATATCGCACACTTCTGGGCTGGGATGGCAATCCTTGCCGTTACGGGTAGCTGGCCTATTCTTATCGCAGCAGCATTCGCCAAAGAATTAAAAGGAATCATATTTGACAAACGCACCGACTACAACGATAGCGTCTGGGACGTTGTGTACACTTTGGCGGGTGGAGTTGCTGCAATGGTAGGTAAACTATTCTTTGCTTTATGAAAGCCGTATTGGAGTTCACACTCCCCGACGAGGAGACAGAATTTATGGAGGCAGTTAACGGAGGGATGTTTAAGCACGTCCTTTGGCAGTTAGACCAAAAGCTACGAGGCAAGTTAAAGTATGAAACCTTGACAGAATGCGAGTCAAAATGCTACGATACGATACGGAAAGACTTACACTCGCTACTTAATGCCAATAATCTAACAATAGAATGAAAGACCAATTTATGCGGATAGCAATGGCTCGATTGCGAAGAGTCTATCCTTTCAAGCCACAACGCAGCGCAGTAGCGGCAAAGATGTGGGTTAGGTTTGTAGAGCGAAATAACACGGGAGAGCATTATGAAAAACCACACTAAGGTCTATCTAAAAGCAATGGGGTTATCACCCGTTGAATTTATTTGTTGCGAGGTGTGCAACAGGCGAGCCGTTGACATTCACCATATCGAACCCCGTGGTATGGGCGGCAGTAAACTTTTAGATACCCCGGAGAACTTAATGGCGTTATGCCGGGAGTGCCACCACGAAGCCGACTTCGGTGTTGAACTATCCAAGGACTTCCTTAAAGCCGTCCACCTAAAAAAGCTCAATAAATGATTCATATCATTACACCCTGTTCACGCCCTGGGAACTTAACAACAATCAAGCAAACCATTCCAGAGGATTGCAGCTGGACGGTGGTAGTTGACGAGAAAGCAACAGGCGAGTTTCCAAACGGAATCACCTACCTACGCCCAAGCGCAGGAGGCAACTGGGGAAACCCACTCCGAAATATAGGTATGGAGTTTATATTGGCTCTAAAAGCCAAAAGAGGCGATTACATATACTTTCTCGACGATGATAATATAATTCACCCGGATTGGTACGAAGCCGTTAAAAACGAGTTTTATCCAGTTATCACCTGGGGACAAGTATTTAAGAATGGCCACCCAAGATTACACCCGACCAAAGAGCCAAGGGTAGGTACAATCGATACCGCCTCGTTTATGGTTCGGTGCGATGCAATAGGAGAAGCAAGATTCGGAACCGAATACGAAGCCGACGGTCTATTTGCTCAACAGATGGCAAAGTGGAATGTAAACACGCTCGATGCCTATCTTTGTTACTACAATTATTTGCGATGAAGCAAACCAACGAGATAGATGGGTGGTTCAATCACCAAAACGC
>Ga0247723_1000804_pt1 | contig 20118 bp, 23 predicted proteins | sample MSEWelMarce5H_FC_FD_189079 | JGI IMG/M metagenome (GOLD analysis project Ga0247723, IMG submission 189079) | Subsurface sediment microbial communities from gas well in West Virginia, United States - MSEEL Well Study Marcellus 5H_FC | ecosystem: Environmental > Terrestrial > Deep subsurface >... | reverse complement strand
GGAAATTGACACCCTGTTCTTCAATTCCAATCTTGAACCATTAAGCAATGTTACTCTTAACCAACGCCTCAATGCTTTGTTCGGTGGCAAGAAGGGGGTCAATAGTTTGCGTCATTATTACTTGACATCAAAATACAAACAGCTGATGATTGCTAATGAGGATATGGCTGAAGATATGGAGGCAATGGGTTCAAGCAAAGCTCAAGCTTCTGTGTATGTAAAAATACACGACAAAGAGAAATGAGACAATTCTTGTGATAGTGTTTCCGATTTATAATTGTTCGTGTTTTAGAATACTCAATCCATTCCTCACATATTGAGCAACATCTTATTTCACATTTCATTTCATACTCCATTAGTATACTTTAGAAAAATAAAATATGCCAATAATATAAATGGAAAAATCAGATGTATATTATTTTCACCAAACACCAAAAGCACTTTGTGAAGAATTGATTAAGCATATTGACTTATCTCCTGGCGACAAAGTCTTTGAGCCATTTCGTGGGGAAGGTGCTTTTTATAATTCATTCCCTGACTTTGTAGAAAAAGACTGGACTGAAATAACAGAGGGTCGTGATTACAATGATTATAAGGGAGACATTGACTGGGTCATTACGAATCCTCCTTTTCGCCTTGACAACGGAGTGAAAAGGGAGAATGCTTTTTTCAGATTATTGAAATACTATACTGATAAGGCAAAGAAGGGAATCGCATTTTTGGGAAACGATTCCTGTTTCTCCACATTGACTCCAAAGCGATTGAAGGAACTAAATGAAATAGGTTGGTATATTCACGACATCATTGTATGTAATGTTAAGAAGTGGAGAGGCAGATACTTTTTCATAATCTTTAAAAGGTCACCAAGTAATTTTTATAAACACATTGTCGGCAGTTTTTAGAAAAACAAATATACCAATAATATAAAAGATGCCGATTGATATAGTTGAATGGAGGAAACAATACTACGCTAAAAACAGAGAGAAATTACTAGCAGCATCAAAAGAATACTATGCTAAAAATAAAGACAAGTGTAAGGCAACTGCCTCTGCCACACATTTGAAAAAAATAGAAGAAGACCCGAAATATTATAACAAGATAAGTAGCAAACACTATTACAAGTCAAAGGAATATTACAAAGAATACTATAAAAAGAATCGCAGTACAATCATCGCAAGACAGAATGCTTATTATTATAATATCAAGTTTAACAAAACCGAAGCAGAGAAGCCAGCATATTACAAAGCATCTACTGTTGCTATTAAACAAGCTTTCATTGAATCACAGTTGGCGGACTTGCTAGTGAAGAAGGAAGCATTCAAAAAGAAATTAGCTGAGGAAGCAGAGGCATTAAATAAAATTGAAATAAATACTTAAAGAAAACGGAACAATATAGAATATAATGGATTACGCAAACGGAAAGATTTACACAATTCGTAGTTATCAAACTGACAAATACTATATTGGCTCAACAACAACATCTTTGGCAAAACGATTATCAGGACATAAATCACATTATAAAAATGGAAGAATGGATATATCATCAGTTGAAATAGTAAAATATGAAGATGCTTATATTGAGTTACTGGAAGATTATCCTTGCTCTAATAAAAATGAATTGAATAAACGAGAAGGACAATTGATAAGGCAATACAAAAATGAATGTGTAAATCGTTGTATACCAGGTAGGACTATAAATAATAATAAAAAACAATATGATTATCATAATAAGGATTATAAAAAAATATATTATGAACTAAATAAAGATGTAATAAAAGAAAGAATGAGATTATATCGTATAGAAAATAGAGAACAGATAAACCAAAAAGATAGAGAACGTTATAAGCAAAAATATAATAATGTTGACATACTATAAATGCTGATAGAACCAAGCACAAGAAAAGGCAAGAGATTTCAGGCAACCTACCTAAATGGCAAAGTGGTCCATTTTGGTCAAGCTGGTGGCAAGACCTACATAGATGAAGGGGACAAAATCAAAAGAGCAGCGTATTTAGCGAGACACGGAGCTAATAAAAAAGAAGTGTGGACTAATCCATTTAGTCCTGCGAGTCTATCACGTTACCTTCTATGGGGTGACAGCACCAATATGGAAACAAACCATCAAGCCTTTATGAAACAGTTCCCTATCACATATAAAAAATAACGGAATATATAAATGCCACAGTGTATTGCCAGTTCATTCTATCGCACAGTTGACGCAATTTGGTATTTATTTTATTTAGCAACTTGTTGCTTTTGTGCTTGTTTTAACAGGGATGAAAAACTTTAGGCGTTTATTATATAATATTTTAATATCCACTTATATTAATATATGAAACAATCCACGATATATAAAATCGTTTGTAAAGACCCCGCCATCACAGATTGCTATGTTGGTCGCACTTCTTGCTTTGGACCTCGTGTCAATCAACACCGCACTTGTTGTAATAATCAGAACAGTGGCAACTATAAATACAAACTCTATGAGAAAATTAGAGAGACAGGTGGCTGGGACAATTGGGAACTTAAGGCAATTGAAACTGTAGACCACGATTATTTTGACACTTCTCTTGCCAGGCAACGTGAGGCATTTTGGTTTCACGAGTTGAAAGCGAATCTCAATAACAACACCCCAAATCAGGGTCACAAGGAAAGCTGTAAGATGTGGTACAAAAAGAACCCTACTTATTTCCACGATTACAATCTAGAATATTATGCCAAAAATAAGGAGACCATTCAGGAGAAGTCAAAGGTCTATTATTTAGAAAATAAGGAGAAGATGAATGCCACTTGTAAGGCGTGGGTCAATAATAACCGTGAACGCAATCGCAAATATCAGATGGACCGATATTACAAACTCAAGGCTCAGAAGTTGGCGGCACAACAAGGCTAAACATATTTAGGACAAATTACTTAAATATATTTTCTTCTATTATATCAAATAACAATGCCATCAAAAGACCCCGAATACTTTAGCAAACATTATTCCGCCAATCGTGAAAAAATCCTGGATTATAAAAAAGAATACTATGCTGAAAAAATCCGCTATACCAAACAGTTCAAAAATCTGAAACTTAAAAATATGTCAAAAAGTATTTCAAATCATCTCATCAAATCCGCAATCAGCAATATGGCTTGTTTCATTTTTGTTGATGGACAAAATCTGACCCCCCAAGAGTTTTACACCAAATATTCCATCAAAGACTTTAGCATTATTGAAATAGAATACGACCTTTCAAATGGCTACGAACTTACCATCACGATTCCCGACTTTTATTTATCCTTTAAAAATTAAATTGAAATTAAAATAACTAAAACATATTTAGATAAACTATTTAAATATATTTTCTCAACTAAGAATATAAAATGGAACTTACCGAACGCCTCCCGACTCTCAAAATTGCCTTCCTGAAAGAAATGACTTTCAAGGAGTTTAAAAAATACTGCTCTTCAAATGCTAAGAGTGAAGATGAACGAAAGAAACAATATGATATTTTACAAGGATTTTGTAAAGCAAACATTAAATCACGAGGACAGATGACAAGGATTTATAGTTTTACTCAAAAAACTCCCCTTGAGGTTGGAGGCAGATTATACTGTGGCAATTCACTTCAAGGACTCGGCAAACAATTTAGGGGTTTCCTATGTGGTGATATTACTACTGATATTGATATGAAAAATGCTCACCCTACCATTGCTCGGTATTTGTGTAAGTTACACGGCATCCCTTGCCCCAACTTATCTTACTATATTGACAACCGTGATGAAATCTTATCACAATTCGGAAGTGATGGAAAAGAAATGTTTTTAAAAGCATTAAATGATGATAAACTCAACAAAAAAGAAAAGAACAAAATATTCAAAGACTTTGACAAAGAGTGTAAAGAAATACAAACCAAGATTACGGAAATAGAGGAATATAAACATATTGTAAAATCTGTGCCTGATACAAAATTATATAACTGGTTAGGTTCTGCTTTCAATCGCATTATGTGTGTTTACGAAAATAAAATCTTACATTCACTTATTTCCATTTTAAATAAAAAACAGATTGAGATTTGCTCATTAGCATTTGATGGTTTGATGATGTATGGAGACCATTATGACAATAGTGATTTGTTAAAAGAAGTAACAGAAACGATTGAAACTGAATGGGTAGGTCTTAATATGAAATGGTCTTACAAACATCACGATACAGATATTGAAATGCCTGATGAGTGGGAAATACCGAAACCTACTAATGAAAGCGGTGTATGGAATGATAAGGAAGCCGCCGAATTGGTTTATGAGTTATATCCTCACTGGGTCTATTGTTTGGGTGAGCTTTATGTTTATGATAAAACCACTGGTAAATGGGACTGTGATGAAACTGCTCATTTCAGAGTTATTATGACCTTATCAGAAAAGTTATTTGTTTTAACACAAGACAAAGAAGGCAATTCTGTAAGAACAAAAAACTCCTATGGAAACAGTGAAGGGTTAATGAAAAAGATTCCAAAACTAATAAAACCCCTTTGCGAAGATAATAACTGGATTGATACACAGCAATATTCCTCATTAGGCAAAATCTTATTCACAAATGGCTACTATGATTTCAAGCAAAGCAAGTTTTACGAAAAAGGCAAAGATGGATTTGATGCCCCTGAAATATTATTTATGAATCGCATTAATCGCTCACTTGATGAGTTTGATGATGACGATGTAGACTATATTGAAGATATTAAAAAGCGTTTCTTTCACGACCCGTTAGGTGTTGATATGGGTAACTATATGGCACTTAATCTTGCTCGTGGATTAGCAGGTGATAAAATGAAACGCATTATCTTTGGACTAGGTGGTACCAATTGTGGCAAATCTGTTTTGACGACTGCCTGTCGTTTATCCTGTGGTGAGTATGTAGGTAGTTTTAATGCGGAGAATCTTGCTTACAGACAATCAAGTAATGATGAAGCGGCAATAATGAGATGGGCTATGTTGGCTCGTTTCAAACGCCTTTTGTTCTCAAATGAGTTGAAAAATACTACAGACTTAAACGGGAATATGATTAAAAAGATTTCCAGTGGTGGTGACAGTATTGTTGCTCGTTGTCACGGCGGAAATGAAACCGAGTTTATTTTACACTTCTTAGCAATTATTATGGCAAATGATATTCCAAAGATAAAGCCATATGATGACGCTGTGAATGCCAGGTGTAAGGTATTTGGTTACAATAAACAATTCGTGGAAGAAGTAAACAATGATGAGTTTGAATTACTAATGGATAAGAACATTGAAAAGGAAATGTTGACTGAACGTTTCCAAAGATGTTTCTTAGGATTGTTAATCAAAGAATATCTTAACTTCACTGATAATGGTTGTGTTGAAGATGAACCAGTTGAGGCTCTAATATCTAAACAAGAATGGATTCAAGAAGAGAAATCATTTGTAACCACATTAATGAAAGATTACGATTTAACAAATAATCTTGATGATTGGGTTTCAAGTGAGGATTTACAGAAATGGCTTGATGAAAGGAAATTGGGAATTAGTATGACAAAATTGGGAATTGAATTGAATAAATATTGTAAGATTCATAAATTGGAAAATGTATGTTCTAAACAGAAAAAAGACAAAGGTAAAAATAAAAAGGTGTGGTTTGGTCTCAAAAAAATAGAAGAAATGGAAGAATAGTGATTCTCCCCTTAATAATGGAAAGGTAGAGAGGTAGAGGGTAGAGGGTTCATTTAAAGAGTTTTGAAAAAGATTAGAATAGAAAGTTTAGTTTGTCAAAAAAAGACAAACCAAACTATGATTTTTCCGTTATATAGGGGGGAATGGAAACAAACCCTCTACCCATTGCCCCCCCTACCTTTTCTTGAACTTAATTAAACAAGTTATTCATCGGTGTCACTCCAGTCAGTAACCACGCCTTTTTTATAATGGTCAACACCTTTACATCTCCTACATACTTGTAAGCCATCACAAATATGAAACTTAGGAAACTCACACCTACATACATTGTCCTCTTCATATTCTTTATAGTCAGGCATATGGTCACCACAATGATAAAACCCAGTGTCATCATCGTAATCATAAGAGCCATCAAAATCAATTTCCTTATCACATTCCTCGCATCGGCATTTGTCCTCGTCCTCGGAGTAGGCATCCACTTCATCATCAATAACTTTCTGACAAGGGACGCACATCCACGCTACATCATTGAAGGATGCTTTTGGGTTACAGCAGTTGAGACAGGAATGTTGGTCACAATTTTTGTTTGGTTCTGTTCCGCAGATACAGGTGTCCTCCTCTTCCTCCTCCTCACATTCTTTACAGATTTCATCATCTAAGAAACAATCACGGCAAAGACTTTCTCCACGAAGGATTGGTTTATTTTCACAGTGGCGGCACATTTGATTGGATTGAATAGCGACCACCCTGATTTCACATCCTGGATTTTGCTCGTAAAAAGCTTTTACCATTTCTCTAATTTTAATTTCATCAACACAGTTCATTTTAATTTGTTCAGCAGACATTGTATTATTTTATTTATTTTATACATTCTTTTTTACACGTCCAAAATATTTCACTTTTTTTTTTTAAACAAAAAATAAAAAAAGTTACTTTCGTATCAAATGTGTCTTGTCAACACGAGCCGATTTGCCTCCCATTACAGCAGAGTAGACACGAGCAGCTGCCCATTGTTCAGGTGACCGAATCCCCTTCCTGACACTAGTAGGATTTGTTTTAAAAGCACCGACCCCCTTATCAAAGATGGTTTCCAACCCTGATTTTTTGTAACCAGTAATTTTTGAAATGTCTGCTAAACTGTGAGGAGTATCCTGCTCAAATCCATACTTCCTGTTAAACTGACTTTTGTAAGTATAAGGAGAACTCATTTATAATTACAAAATAAAATAAAAAAATGTGTCGCACAAAAAAATATGAAAATAAAAAAAATTGAAATGTTTTTTCTTCTTTAAGCTGTTTGTATAAATAATATAATATAAAGCATTTAAAATGGCAACTAAAATGAATAAAGTATTTGATGATATTAAAAAAATGGGGGTTTTAGACCCCTGCCCTTATGTTATTGAAAAAAGAATTATTAATTGTATTGTAGATAAAAAACATATATCATTAATCGCTTTCCCAAAAGGGAGTTATGCTGATAATAAAATTGATAAAAATTATTGGAAAAAAGAGGAGTATAGTGCTTATTTACCAGCAAAAAAAAGAGGAAGCGATATTGTTTGGTATAGCTTTCAAGGGAACCATATGAAAATTGTAAATTAATCCGCAAAATAATAAATGGACGCAGGTTTTGGTTTATCCGCCGTACCAGGTGTGACCTTGAACTTGGAAGATGCGTTTTGCTGTGTCTTTGTTTCCCGCTCCTTCCTTGCTGGTTTCACGGGTTCCTCCTCAGATTCAGTTGCGTCCTCATAGATGATTGTCTTTTTGGTGGGCTTCTTCTTTTTCTTTTTTACCACGATGACTTCCTCTTCAGATTCAGAGGCGGACTCGTATACGACCTTCGGTTGCTTCTTGGGTTGGGAAACAATAGTGAGTTGCTTTTTCTTAGGACGTGGTGCGACAGGTGGCGGGGGTGGTGCCTCCTCTTCCTCTTCTTCAGTTTCATTATCGGTTTCTACTATTGCCTCCTTCTTCGGTGTAGGTGTCTTATCCATATTCTTTTTAAGGGGTCCGTTGAGTTGCTCCTTGATTGCCTGTAAGCGTAACTTTTTTTCCTCGGGTGTGATTTTACTACTGGCAACTTGCTTTGATTCCAATGCGGTTCTCATTCGCTCGGTTGCTGCTTTTTGTGCTTCGGTGCGTGGTTTCTTAGGTTTAGTAAGTCCCGCATCATTTACCGTCTCATCAGGTTGGTCGCTCATTATATATATACAGCTATATTTTAATTTTACTTAATTAAACAATTCTGCTAAATGTTTTTGAAATAAAATGTAGGCTTATTATAAATGCCAATTGTGGATATTAAAGAGGAAATCAACACGGAGATTAAGAGCATAAAACCTGTGAAAGAAAAGATGGACAAATATGTGAAGGATATACCTGACGGCATATCACGTCGTAATGGTATGATATATTTGTTGGTAGGTAGTGGGGGTAGTGGTAAGACGAGTTTGCTTTTAAATCAATTTAGAAAGGGTGGGTCTTACCATAGGAAGTTTCATAATTTGTATTTGTTTACACCTGCTATCAGTTTCCTGTCGGTACAGAATCACCCCTTTAAAAATCACGACAAGGTCCATCACGAATTGACACGGGATTCTTTAGAAGAATTGTATGCTGAGCTGAAGGACAGAAAAGAGGAATATGATGAAGAGGAAGATGAGATGGAATACAACTGCGTTATCATAGATGATTTTGCTAGTTCGCTTAAAGAGAAGGATGTTCAGAAGTTACTTAATACGATGCTTATCAAGGCTCGGCATTTGAATACGTGTTTCATTTTCACACTACAATCGTATCTGTATTTTCCAAAGATGCTTAGGAAGCAGACGACGTATGCGACCATTTTTAAACCGAAGAATAAAGAAGAGTGGAATACGGTGAATCAGGAATTGTTACAAATGAAGGAAGATGATGCGAAAAAGATATATGATTATGTATTTGGTCAGGAGTATTCTCATTTAGATGTTGACACGATTGAGAACAAGTTGTATCGTAATTTTAATCCGTTGGTGATTACGAATAATGATTAAGCAATAAAATATTCGCATATTATAACTAACATATGGAACATATAGAGTCAATCCAAATATATTTAAACAGTCGTTATGCTACAGAAATAATAGGAGACAATATAGCAAACAGTGTTTATTATTTACCTGTAATTGAAATACCCGATGGACATCATATTTATTTATCTTTACAAAATGCTACAATCCCGTATAGTTTCTATAGTATTAGCACTTTTGATAATACCTTCAGTTGGGGTCTTGTAGGGCATACTGTAAACACGGTGACTATTCCTGTAGGCAATTATAATATAACGCAAATTGTAAGTCTTCTCAAATCATTAATGGGTGGAGGATATACAATTACTTATAGCAGTATAACTAGTAAAATTACAATTACGCATAATCCAAGTCACGAGTTTACAATTTATGCGGCAACATTTAATCATATTATTGGCTTTAGCAAAACAACCAATACTACAAGTGTAGGGCATAGCATTGTTGGGAGAGACTGTGTTAATGTAAATCAAATAAGGGCGTTGAATATTGAGATAAACTTCCCTACATACAATGTAAATATAGCTCAGGCATATAATCAGAATATTTTAGCAACAATTCCAGTATATGTGGCTCCGTATAGTATAATCACATATCAGAATCCCAATAACTTTAGGACAAATCTGTATGTCAATAAATTAGACCAAATACAGATTCGCATTTTGGATAATGAAAATAGACTTGTTGATATGAATGGGATTAATTATCAAATGACCCTACAATTGGATTGTGTGAAGTTCACGGAATAAAAAAGTGGGTTAAATAATAAAATATTGACATACATTATAAATGATTGGTTATAAACAACCTTTAGGTAAAGCAATGATGGGTTTTAAGATGCCCCTCGGTAAGTCTCGCATCGGTTCCAAGATGCCTCTTATAATGAACCCTACAATGAAACAAGTAGGTGAAGCTCTAACAAGAAAAGTTTCAGGAGGTTTAGAGAGAAATGTTTTGAAGAGATAAATTGCGAACTTAGTCCCCTCCCATTTTATTTAGCAAAAAATACGTATTATTTATTTTAATATGTATCTTTTTTTATCTGTTCTATTATTATAAATGATTCCTGCTAATCTCAAGTTTCAATCCAAGGTAGAGTCTGCCCCTGCCCGTAGATATTTAACCCAAATCCAGCCCCAAGGTGGAACGGGTGCTTACAACCCAGGTGATACCATTACCATCAATATCCCTACCCGTGCTAACACTGCCCTTATTCCCTCTGAGTCTTATTTGAAGGGTCAATTCAATTTGATTACGGTTGGAACTGCTTCCACTTCCTCTACTTTAGAGAGTTGCGGATGGCACAATTTTATCCAGCGTGTCCGTGTCTTCCACGGCTCTAACTTGCTTGAGGATATTGATAACTATGGTCAATTGGCGAAAATCCTTTATGACTACCAAGTGCCTGAAGACTCGGTTAAGGGACGCTTTGCCATTACCACTGGTACCAATGAGGATTACTCAGGTGTTGGAACAGGTGCTGCCGCTTTACAGAATGTCCGCTCTGTCAACAGAGGTCGTGCTTTAGGTGCTTTGGCAACCACTGCTGGAGGAACAGCTTTCCCCTTTGCGATTAACTTGGTCTCCCTTGTTGGTGCTTTAGCAGGTGAGAAATATTTGCCGCTTTGGGAAATGACTGCTGCTCCTCTTCGTGTTGAGTTGGTTCTCCAATCCTCCCTTATCCGTGCGATGATGGTTGAAGGTGGTGCTGGTCTCAGCTTTACTGCTTCGGGCATAAATTACTGTGGTGAGTTCTTGGAGCTACCTGATAGTGCGGTGTCTGCCATCAAGGCTGGTTCTTCCAACCCTGTCCAAATGGTTCTACCATCATACAGGTCGTATACTAACTCTGCTTCTGTCCCTGCTACTACACAAACCCAAGTTTCTTTTCCCATCCCTGCTAAGTTCTCCTCATTGAAGAGCATCTTTGTTGCTTCTAGAACCACTGCTGGTTTGGCGGCTCAATATCCTTCTTCTCACTGTGCTTTCGGTGTTGGAAGTGCCAACTCCATCGGTTACCAGTTCAGAGTTGGTTCTGAAGTTTTGCCTTCTACTCAACCTACTTCTATTCCTGAAATATACTCAGAGGCGGTTAAATGCTTTGGTTCCCTTGCTGATTTACAACTCCAGCCTTCCATTGATAACACTGCTTTCTCACTCAATGCTCCCAACACAATTGCTGGTTTGACTGAAGCGTCTACTGAGGATTCGGGTGCTTTCTTGATTGGCATAGATATGGAGATTTACCAAAATGCGGATAAGGCATCCATCTTTGCTGGAACCAACACCAACACAAGTGATATCTTCAGTATCATCAACTATTACAGTGCGGGTGCCATCACTGTTCTCCAAACTGCCTTTGCTTGTTATGACCAAGTCCTCGTTTATGAGAACGGTGTCTGCTATGCTAGATATTAAATATAGTGTTACGTGTTGTTTAGCACATTAATAATAAAATATTTGTTTATTATAAATGGACCAAGAAATAGCAAAATTATGGCTCAATAGTGGGTCATTAACAACAACCCCATCACAAACAGGAGTAATAAGTGCCAATAGTATGACAGTGACTTTCAACTTTGATTTGAGAATTGTTTTAGGCGAAACACTGTGGAGCAAATACAAGTATTTCAAAATGTATATTAATGATACATATCCAGCATCAGGGACTGGTATGGCGACGCTTTATCAAGATGGTTTAAATCTGATTCAGGCATCGTATCAAGGAAAACAAGCGGGATTTCAAACGGCGATAGATGAAACAAACATAGCAACTACAGTCAGTTTGCCACGGCAATTTAACCGCTCCTCAAACACGAGAACATTTGTAATGATAAAACCCGATGCGAATAATGTCCAATTAACACTTCAATTTGTATATGAAACAGGAGCACCCACAACAATATCCCCGCGTATTTTCTTTTTGGCATTTGTGCCGATTGATGATACCAAGATTTACAGAAGTCCATACACAATGTTGTATCAAAATGAGCAGGTTAATTTCACATTGAGCGGAACCATTTTACCAGCAGGGGCTGGAACAAATCAGTTTGGAACAAGAAATGCTAATTTTACAATCTTCACATTTACAAATATCAATATGAGGCAGATTTTAGGCAGTTTGTGGGATAAGTATGACAAGTTTAATTTGATATGTAATTCAATCGGAATGAGTGGGACAGGGGCAACAATGTCACAAGCACAGCGTCGTATGTGGTGGGAAATAGAGGGTCTTCAATTTATCAATAACTTACGGGTGACAACAGGATATAAACAAGGAAACGGATTTATACAGCAATTTTTTTATAATCAAACCTTTACAGTGGATTGTGAATATGGAGAACCTCCAATGTCAATAAATACATTTCGCAAACCCGAAAGTGAGAATGTTAGTTTAACCTTTTATTGTTGGTCTGCTACTGGTAATGGGTCAATCCAAACAGCCCAATTAAACGCACAAACATTTACATTTTCAGTTGTGGGAGTTAAGGAATAAATAAAAATATACATATAATATAAATGCTATCAGACAGTGCTTCACTTATATTATCTACGAAATCAACAATAAATCCGTGTACCATTAATGCTCAAAAAACAGCATTCACATTTAACAATATTGATATGAAAAATGTGATGGGAGAGATGTGGGACAAATATGACCAATTTGCTTTGAAGTTGGTGTCCTTTTCAACAGAAGGGGGAATAACAATTGTTAGTGGTTCAACTATGGGGCAATTATCATACAATTTGAGAGGGTTGGAATGGTCCAATGTGATATATGAATCAACAGGGTCAATTGTGAATAAAGAATGGGTGCCTGTTGCGTTTGTGTTTTTAAATGCGTTTGGAGGAGCTGTAGTAAACCCATTAATTGTAAATACAGGATGGTCTTTCAATTTCAAAAAAGGCAACAGATTTGAAAACTTTGAGTTTGCGTTGGCAAATACCGAACCTGCCAACGTTGATGCTTCGTCATTTGGCGTGTATCCTGCTGGAAATAATTTCAATGATGTTGAGTTTCATTTTCTATTTGAACCTGTAATCCCTGGGAAAATGAATGAGTGTGCTTTTTATGGGTTCAATTCAAATGTCAATATGCCAGGAATAAAACGAACTGTAACTGATAATAACAAAATATACTCATACCCCGATTTCAATATGCGAAGATTGTGTAATTTGTTTTGGGATAAACACGATGATTTTGAAATACAATTGGGGATGATATCTGCCCGTGGAACTGGAACCAATGTAGGTGATGTTCGTATTACTCCCGTTCAGATTTCAGGTCTTAATTTTGTAAACAATGGAACGAAACAAAGTAATGATACGGCAGGTTTAAGATTGAATACAGAGAATGCGATTATAGGAACAGTGATAGCTCCAAATGGAGGGTCACAGTATACATATGATTTGGCATACCCAGTTGCCCCAGTCCAGTTCAAAAAAGATGGGGACAATGTTCCGCTTACCATTACTTTTAAAAACTCAGAAAATACAGGAACAACGAATGCGGCAGGATTTGGTGGATTTGCTACACCCTATTGGCAATTGGCATTTTTCGTGAAACCCATTTACGAGGTGGAAAAGGCAACCCTCAATATCAACCCCTGGGGACTTACAACGACGGAAACCAACTTGGGTGTGCGTGATACGGACTACACTACATTTACCCTGAAAAACATTGATATACGAAAAGTGTGTCAATCCTTTTGGGATAAATATGACCGTTTCAATATCTTCTTAACCCAAACAACTTCTTTTACGACAGCAAGTAATTCAAGTGGAGGTTATCGTCTTGAAATGGAAGGATTTGATTTCATACCCCAATTATCATTGACAAATACGGGACGGCAGAATCAAGTTGCCACACTGGGGTCAGTATCAACATTTGTAAATGCGACTGAGGTGGTGTCAATCGGGACGATGGCATCACTTATGACAACTTTTTATAAAACGAAAAGTATAGTGGATTTGAAACTAAACGCATTTGCCGTAAATGGTGCTGCTTTACCTGCGGCTGATAGACCCCTATTAGGCAATTTCACATTTACAATTGTAGGTGTGAAAGAATAATTAAACGAAAATATTTGAACCTTTTATGTTCCCAATATCGTGAGCGTGAAAAGCGTCAATAGCGGCGGCAATGCCAATTGTGTTGGGATTTCCAGTAAGCAAAGCAGGAATGATTCTGCGTGTATTTGGATTGGCAAGTGTGGTAATATTTTTAGAACCAGCAGAAGCAAGTGAGACGATGTCTCCAGCAGAACGAAACACTTTTTGATTCCCTTTTACTTTTTGTCCAATGGTCTGACCAGGGTCTAGGGCAAATACCTTATCGGACTTCTTCGCAATATCCTGGACAATTCTGCCACCGAGTGAATGCCCTGTAATGCTCACATCAGTAGGTTGATATTTTGCTTTGGCAGCCTTGAGTGTTTCGTCAGCTTGCTTGTATCTGTCTGTGTCTTTGAATCCTCCGACAACATTCTCAAATCCTCTCTCAAACTTGTTTCTCCAAGAGGAAGGTAACAGTGTTTCAATACCACGCTCCAAAGGTTTGCCAATTGCTTTGATTCCCTTGCCGATAGTGCCACCAAGTGCTAATTTTGCGTCTACATTGACCCAGTCATTTAAGGATTGACTGCCTGTGACATTATAGAGGAGTTTCTTACTTTCAGGATTGTAATACACTTGCTGGTTTTCATTACTGAGACCCTTATCAATTTGGTAACCATATTTGGACATTTCCTGTCCTTGTTGCTTTTCACTTGGTAAATAACCGATACGCAATGTATCGTATAAACTAGGACGTTGAACAGATGAGTTCATCATAATATATATAATGCCATATTATATATTTTATTCTTCTTTTGCTTCGGCAATTTGTTTTCTATATTCAATTTCCTCTAAAGGAGTGTGACGAGTGGCTTCTTGCCAATAATTTGTTAACATATATTCAAGACAGGGGAATTGTTCTAATAATCCTTTCGGCATACGAGGGGCATAATATTCAACTTGTTTCCACTCGTCAAATCCAAATCTGTATCCGCTAAATGTGAAATTGCCACCTTCTAATTTGTAAATCAATTCATTTGGCAAGTCATCAAGGTCAATCAATAGTTCTCTGATATTTTCTTCTATTGGTGCTATATTCTGTTCAAAAAACTCAGTCATTGTTTTTATATATAGAGAGAAAATTAATTATAGTTTTGCTGAACTAATTTCATCGTTGACAATTGAAACCATTTCCTTATACATTTCAGATTTGTTATTTGTAATTTCGTTTTTAACTTCATATCCCAATGCTCCACAAAAGTCTCTATAATACTCTAACATTTCTTGTAATGTAGTTGATTTTGTATTTGGTGGTATTTGACCTAAACCATTTTCTTTTAAATATTGCTTTCTCGTCATTTTTGTAGGAGTTTGTTTTGGTCTTGGACTTGTAATTGGTTCATCTTCTGTTTCTGATTCAACAGCTCTGCCACCCCCAACTTTCTCTCTTGGTTGTAAATTAGGAGGAGCAGTAGGAATGTTACCTGTTTCTTCTTCTCCACTAAATAGTTCAGTTTGAATAGCAGGTTGTGCCATTGGTCCTCCTTCATTGAGGGTCTGAGTAAATGTTTCCTCTTGAATGTCGGGTAACAAAATGGTACTAGATTGAGCAAATGGTTCAACCTTCTGTCCAGCCCCAGGGGATTGTGCTCCTCTAAAACGCTCCAATATAGGATTCATAATTCCACCCAATCGTGTAATGTCGGCAAACCTTTGTCCTTGTTGCTGTTCAAGGTCTTCTAAGCGTTGTTGGCGAACCTCAGCTCTAAGAGCGGCAACCCCTGCCTCATTTCGCTGTCGTAGGTCTTCAATCTGTTGTTGTGACATCCCTGATTCAATCTGTCTTAATGAAAATATGTTTGGGTTTTGTCTCCCAGGCTGTCCTTCTAAAGTTTTCACATATCCAACCATATCACTGTCTTGTTTGATATCCTCAATCATTTTAGATGATGGTTTTGATTTAGGTTTAGGACCTTTGATTATACCGAGTTTCTTCAATTCACGTATCACTGCTAAAGTATCAGAACCAGGGATGTAATTTTTGACTAAAAGGCTATTCAAGTTTGAAATGGGTCGCATTATATATAATAAAATATTATATTATATAAATGAGCATAAATAATTTGGAGTTTACCAGTTACAATTTTCTTTCAAACTTAGCATCTATAAATGCTGATGAAGTAAATACAGATGTGTTAACAAAATCAGACCCCGATATAACAGATTTACAATTTGATATGTTGGAAGGGATAAACACAAATGAAACAATACAGCAACAAATAGATGGAGTGTCAGGTGATATAACAGGATTAGAGGCAGATGTGGCAACTTTACAGTCAGAGATGAATACGGCACAAGATGATATAAATACGCTTCAGTCAGAGATGAATGATGCTCAGGCAGACATTGGAGCATTGTATGGTATTTCATCGGCAAATAGTGCCGCCATTGCTGGATTATCAGTTTCACAAGCGGCACAAGATGTAATCATTTCTACACACACAGGACAGATTGCTACACTTCAGGGAGATGTAAATGACCTAGAAGACCGTGTGGATGCTTTGGAAGTTAAAACGACAGACCAAAGTTGGGGGTCTCTTACAGGAACAACATTTTCAACAAAGGTAAATGTGGGTGGAGCTGTTACATTAAATACAGGTTCAGCCTCAACATTTGATGATGGACTATCAGCGTCGGCAGCAATCACCTCATCGGCGGGAACATCACAGTTCTCATCATTGTTAGTGAATACAGCGGCAGAGGTTACAAATGATTTGACAATAACGGACGGTGAAATATATATTAGAAGAAATACCTTAACCGCAAGTAAGAAGTTGATTCTGTATGATAACACAACGGGGAATGATTATGATTATTTGGGATTTTGGACAGACTCGGGAACAGCATCAAAGAAGTTTTTGAATGCGGAAATAGATGGAGTAGCAGGGTCGGCATTCCAGTGGTATGCTGGAGATGGAGCAGGAACATCAAGAACCCTTTTGAAACAATTGACCTCGGCAAATGAAATCGGATATACACCACTGGCAACCTTTTTAAAAACACCTGGGTTTTCACAACAGATTCAAATGGTAAAAGATGCTCCAAATAACATTGTCAGAATTGATATGCTTGGGGATACAACAGGAGCGAATGAGTATGATGGACAAATCATACAAGAATTAGGAAACGGAGTAGATGATAATAGAGGCACAATGACAATTCAAAGTGGTGGACTAGCGATTAATGCTTTAAATACAGGACTTAATGTTCAAGCAACCACATCAACCTTGATTCAATCAGGGACGACAACGACACTTACAAGTGCGGGTCAAACAGAAATCAACAGCACGACTTTTAATATAAATGCCTCTGATGTGGTAACACTTAATTCTGTCGGAGGTATGACATTGTCAGAAACGGCAGTAGCTGGGGGTGTATTAATAGAATCAACAAATGGAGATGTTAATCTGAACGGAACTGATATTGGTATAGTATCAACAACTGGAGAGATAACATTAACATCAACAACATTCACCACAATTAATGCTGATGATTTAGATATAAATGTTAGTTCAAACGCAACATTGGATAGTAATGTTATTAGACTTACAAGCACAACTGAAACAGAAATAAATTGTGCGACACTTGATGTCAATTCTGTTGGTGGTAGTGTTACAGTTGATACTACAAATAGTATGACATTTACAAAAACAGGAGCAACAGGTGGTATAAGTTTTAATAGTGGTAATTTTGTGAGTATTGACGCAACAGATGAGTTTTTATTCTCGGGTGGAGGTCATTGCGAGTTTGTATCAACTGGAGCAGATGTTATAATTCAAGCATCAACAACGTTATCACTGAATACATCAGGAACAATTTTAAATGAAATTAGTGGAGTAGATAAACTTACAATCACAAATACAACCACAACACTTGCCAATACTACTTTTAACATTAATGCGAACACGGCAGTGAATGTAGATAATACTTTCAATATGATGCCAACCGCAACCATCATTCAAAATATGAGTTCTACTGTTCCAGCGGGGTTTTTATATTGTAATGGAGGCAATATATCAAGAACAACTTATGCTCGGTTATTTGCTGCTATTGGAACTGCTTTTGGAGCAGGTGATGGTTTAACCACATTTGGCAAACCCAATCTGACGGGAGCCTACCTAAGAGGTGCGTCTTCTCAAGTGGTCGGCGGTGTTACTTATGCGGGTGCGGCAATTGGAACAGCACAACAGGATAGTGTTTTAGCTCCCAACAACAGAGGATTTTACAATGTTGATTCAGGAGGTGGTGGAGCAAGCAGACAGGTAAGGTCAAGAGCAAATATCGGAGGAGACCCAAATGATACTTCAACCGCTCAAACCACAAACTTTGCTCGTGAAAATATAACAGAGAATCGTGTATTTAATTATTCAGTTTATTATTATATTCGCTATTAATATAAATGGACGAAGCAACAATCTATTACACAGCAGAGAATCAGATTTTAAGCAACCTATGTTTACAATACTACAATGAAACCAATGAGTATACAAAGAAAGCATTATTTGTTCAGATACAGGAAATGTATTTAAAAAAAGAAGCAAATAAAAATAAACAGCAGTGATTTAAAATATAATATCGCTTATTATTATAATGTCAAGTTTCTCGTTTTTTAAACCTGCGAACGGATTGTGGCGTGAAGCTAAGATTGCCAAGGTACACAAGCGTGTGCTAGAAAGATTAACAGACTTACCAAAAGAAGTAAGAGAGAACAAACACAATATGGAATTGTTGTCACTCGTATGTAACTTGATTGAGAATGCTGGTATTGAGAATAAGGTAAAGGGAGACAAGTTGCGTATTGATAAGAAGCAGTTATTGATAATGGTCTACAGTTCTTTATATGGAAACCTAAGCCCTGCTGATTGCGACCTATTAAGTAAGAACATAGAGTTCCTCCACGACAACCATCACATAATCAAACTTGCCAGTTGGAAGATGATGCTATATTGTGTAGCGGATTGGTTTAAGCGAAAAGTTCTTTGAATAATAGAATATGTAAAGGGTTGGTTTAGGGATAAGATAGAAGGTTGGTTGCTTGATGAGTTCATAAACAAGACAGGTCTGAGAAAATTGCTACCACATATGGTGCTAACTTTAGCGTCAATAGATGCGATGTATTTAATTAAGATAATCCTTACCAAATATGGTCTCAAGTATTTGATGAAGTATGTATTTTTGCTCTCATTGGTGTGAATATAACCCAACTTAAGCACCAACTTAACTTAACTGCTACTTATCTTAACCACAGACTATATTAAAATATTTTAATATAGTGTTTAACTCATATTTTGGTTAGTTAATTAAGCAAATGCTATATTTTAGTTATATTTTAAGGTCCGCACCATATTGCCTCACAGTTTTTACCCATTTGTCTTAATTAAATACTTATGGTCTTGGTTAAGAACCCATAGAAATAAAAGTAAATTACTTTAGCGTAAATAAAATGTTTACTATTATTATAATGGACTTCACCGACGAACTAAAGAAACTCAAACCAAATATGTCTGCCAATAGTATCAAGACATACAACTCCCTTTTACGCTCCGTCTATAAGAACGTATTCGGTAACATCAATGATGTTCAAATCAAAAACTTCTCTGACCATAAGAAGGTTATGGAGTTCCTAGATGAGAAAGCATTCAGCACTCGTAAGACTTACTTGGCTGCTCTTGTTTGTATTGCCCCTGATGTTGCCGAGTATAAGAAGCAGATGATGTCTGATATTAAAGAATACAATGAAGAGACAAGCAAAGGAGAACTCACAACCAAGTTGGAAACCTCCTCCATCAATGAAGAAGAGATTGACGCACTTGTTGATAAGTTGAAACGAGATGCCGACATTCTTTACAAAAAGAAATCACCACGCCTGGCTGACCTAATGGATATTCAAAACTATATAATCCTTAGTCTCTATTATGGACACATCGTCCCACGCCGCTCAACCGATTATGTTTCAATGAAATACCAAAACTATACAGATGAAGACAACTATGTAGACCTAAAGAAGTCTCGTCTCGTATTTAACAAATATAAGACCGCTCAAAAGATGGGCAAGGAATTGAAGGGCGAACAGACACTTGATATTCCGCCTGCTCTAAAGAAGATACTTACCAAATGGATAGCAATGATACCAAAGGAAATTGACACCCTGTTCTTCAATTCCAATCTTGAACCATTAAGCAATGTTACTCTTAACCAACGCCTCAATGCTTTGTTCGGTGGCAAGAAGGGGGTCAATAGTTTGCGTCATTATTACTTGACA
>Ga0247723_1000803_pt1 | contig 20134 bp, 20 predicted proteins | sample MSEWelMarce5H_FC_FD_189079 | JGI IMG/M metagenome (GOLD analysis project Ga0247723, IMG submission 189079) | Subsurface sediment microbial communities from gas well in West Virginia, United States - MSEEL Well Study Marcellus 5H_FC | ecosystem: Environmental > Terrestrial > Deep subsurface >... | reverse complement strand
ATACTGAGTATGATTTAGAATTATTAAATGAAAAATCCACTTATTATTTATACGGAACAACTAAATTTTATAATTCATCTTCTCTTCCAAATCAAGTATTAGATTATTATACTCTTTCTCTTTTAAGTAATTCCTACCAATTCCCCCCAGGAAGAAATCAAATGATAATTGATAGTTGGAATGTAGAATTTGGAGATACTTTATCATATTTTGATACATCCTCTGGGATATTAACTTTTGGAAATACACCAAATACACCTATTTCAATTACTGCTTCTCTTTCCACTAGTGGTAGTATTCCAATATTTGGAAAAGTAAGTTTAACTCAATTACGAAATGGAGTTGAATCTTCTTTATCTTCAAAATTTCACGATTTAAATACATTAACTTATTCTTCCCTTTCCTCCTCAGTTTACCCTATTCAAGGTGATCAATACTATTTAAAACTTACAAGGGGTTCATATTATAGTGGATTTGTAGATATTGTAAGTGGAATATTTGAAGTAACCCAAAGTAGAGCAGTAATTACTTCAAGTTGTGATCCTGTTGTTATTTTTGAACCTTATGTTTCATTTCCTAATTTTTACAATAGTGATGAAAATGCATTATTAAATAATGTTGAAGATAATCGTTTAAGTCAAAACTTCCAAAAAGTAGATTATGTTACAAATCTACTAACCCCAACAAATTTTACTCAAATAATAAACGATAATGCTCAAAAAGCCGCAGTTCAAGACTCAAATTACACTTTAAAACGCAATATAATTCCACGTTATGAAGGGTCAAAATCAACATCTCAAAAAATAAATAAATGGACTAAAGGTGATACAGGTACGTTTGGTAAAATTCCAACTGCTGAAAACTTAAAATCATATGTAGCATATGGTGAAATGGGAGGAAGTTGGGCACCCGAAAAAATGAATGCTTCTTCTTTCCAAATTAAATATTTAATAGATGAAACAGGAAATATAGTTACTCCAAATTTATCCCCTAATTCACTTCAAAATACTCAAGGAACATTTATTACAGGAGAAAGATTTAAAATTAACTCAACTATTCCTGGAAGTGGAGAAGCAACAGAATATAGAAAAGTAATTAGAGGAGGAGCCCGACTTGAACCTATCTTATACACCCAATCAGGAAGTACCCCAGGTGCACAATGGAATACTACAATGAGTTTTGAAGATATTGTTCCTTCCCCTACAGGAAATGTTGGAAATTATGTTGCATTGTTTAAAAGAACTACAGATCAACAAATTATAAATTTTAATACTCCAACAAAAATATTATTTAATTCTTCTGTTTATGGTTTAACATATTTTTTAAATAATGGATATCAAGTTCCTCTATTAAGTATCCAAGATGGTGTTAATTTAATATTTAATCCAACTATTAATTTTACCTGTATTAAAGATCCAAATGAACCTCAATTATTTGGTGCGTATGTATCTTTTACAATAACTATTAAATTTTATAAAGGAACCCAATATCAAAATATATCTCACACAATAGATATAACAGTACCACCACTTGAATATTTTACAAATGGGGTTATAAGTTTTCCTTCCCCTATAACAATTCCCAGCTCTAACCTAACCACAGGAGATCAGTATTTTATATATATAGAATGGGATAGTGACTCTCCATTTACATCTACCTTTAAATGCTCCAAAAACTCACAATTTAAAATAGACCAATATCCATCATATACCCAACCAATTACATCCTCTGGAATTAATTCAATTTGGGGATATGTTGATACCACAAATTACCCATATGTTATAACATCATCAAACCAAACATTAGTTGAATTATATGATTCAAATGTTAGACAAATTGATATCTCTGGATCAGGTTTTAACCCTATAGCATTACCATGGTCTATAAAATATGCTGATGAATTTAGATTTGAAGGAAGAGAAGATTTTGCTTATCAAGTAGGAAAAATATTTGGACCTGCCGAAAGTGGATCAGGTAGAATTACTCAAACTGGATCAATTGAAGTCCATTTTAATGCTGATCTTCCTGTTAGTGCTAGCTCCTCAGTATTTAATTTAGATCACTTTTTAATTAGAAGATATGTTGATGATGCTTCACAAATTGTATTTGAAGGATTTAAACCTATCAACTCAGTAGGACCTTATATTATTACTCCTGAATATATAGTTCCTGAACTAAATAAAAATATTGATGTGTTTGTAGCTGATCTTACACAAAAAGGCTTGCTTTAGTGATATTTATTACATATAATACATTCATAATAAAATAAAATGGGATATTTAAATAATCAAGTTGTCACGGTTGACGCTATTTTAACAAAAAAAGGTAGAGAACTTTTAGCTAGAAATGATGGTTCTTTTAGAATAACACAATTTGCCCTATCAGATGATGAAATAGACTATACCTTATACAACCCAAACCACCCTTCAGGATCTTCATTTTATGGAGAAGCAATTGAGAATATGCCTTTACTAGAGGCATTTCCTATTGAAACTCAAATTATGAAATATAAATTAGCTACTTTACCTCGTGGAACAGCTAAATTACCTGTACTTGATTTAGGGTATGGTGCTGTTACTTTACAACAAGGATCATCAATCACAATCACTCCACAAACATTAAATTATTTAGGAAATGCTCAAACATTTGAAACTAGTGGTTACACATGTACAGTTTCTGATGTTAGGTTGTTAAATACATTTACTGCAACTGGTATAAACACCACAGCTGCTACAACGGCAAATATAAACTCAACAACAACCTTAGGAACAAATGTTTCTAAAACTATAATAGGAACTCAATTTACACTTAGAGGAACAACAGTGAATACTTTGTTTGGTTCAAACCCTTCAATAAATGGTACTTTAACATTTATAGGTTTAGATAGTGGAGCTAGATTAGTAATCCCTATTACTATTAATTACGTAACACAGTAAAAAATATAAATAATGTCATATAAAAGATTAGATTCTGAAGATTTTGTAGTAAGCACAGATTCAATAACTTCTACTTTATGGTCAACAGGAAATCCAACCTTAACATCTTTCTATAGCTCTTCTACCCAATTAGCATCTTCAACGGGAAATTATTATCTAGCTGTATATCAAACTGAATCTATTTCTTTTGATTCAAGAATCCAATTTGATATAGCATATTGTGATTCTTTAGGTAGTGGAAGTGAGTTATACAATAATATAGTACCTGGATATTCTCCAACAAGAACATTATACGGGCAATATAGATCGTTAATTTTAGAAGATGAAACCCAAAACTTTTTATTTGGAGCATCTGCTAATGTTGCATATAGCCCGTGTGGAGATGTAACCCTTAATCCTACTCTTATTTTAGGAGATCATTTTTGGGTATTAACTATTGAACGTGCCCTGTATAAAGAATCACTTTTTCCAGGCTCACTTAATTTAGTACTTTCAGGATCAGGAGGAGCTTATGGTAATACTGTTACTTTAACAGATAATTCAAATGATTTAACTACTAATACATTTATAGGATCAACTAGAGTATTTCAATTAGTTTCCGGTTCAAATGGAACTGGAGTTTCAACTAATAGTTACACCCCGGCTTCAGGATCTTACGGAATGGTATTCCCAGATTTAGGTTTAATTATGTTAAACCCGTATGCTTTAGATTATGCTATTGGATTAATCCCAAGTAGAAGTTATGATTCAGATGGATTAAATAATGAATTATTATTTGATGCTATTTCTAATGGAGGATATTTTTCATTAAATTCCCAAGAATCAATAACCTCAGATTATATATTTGTTAGAGCTAGAAATAGTGAATTTAACTACTCAGAAAACCCTAGCTTTATATCAGGTTCAACAGGTGAAGTAATATTTGAAAATTTCATTAACCACCCTCAAGTATATATTACTACTATAGGGATGTATAATGATACTACAGATTTATTAGCAGTAGCAAAAATATCTAGACCTTTAATAAAAGATTTTACCAAAGAAATTCTTGTTAGAGTAAAATTAGATTTTTAAATGAATGAGTGTATTCAAACCCTTCCTTACTTCAGATGTAGTCTTATCTCCCTTTGAGATAAATAAATCTTTTATTTTTCAAGGAATAGATGGTTATGGGTATGTTAATTATGGAACTACAGCACTTTATGGAGGATCGCCTAATTCACTAAACACCCCAGGGATTTCTATATATATTGGAACAAATGTAACAACAAACCCTTGGCAACCTTCCCAAAATACTGGGTATATTCCTTATACTCAAAATGAATATTTAATATATAAATCAATCAAACATTTATATTATTCAAATTTTCTAGACAACCCTTCAGGTTCAATAGCGGCAACTGCTTCATTTGATAGTACTGATTTTGTACCTGATATTTCTACTGCAATTAATTTAAATGCCTTAACAGGTCCTTCATCTACTACTAATAATTACAATTATTTAACTACTACTCTTCCTCCAAAAAGGATATTCCCTACAGGATCTGGATCAAAAATAGGAGTAATTTCTATACCTTCAAAAGTATATGGTGAAAACATAAAATTAGGTAGTTTTTCTTTATCAAACGTATGGGGTACTATTACGGATGATTATAACGGAAATTTAACTTTTAGTAGTTCATTATATAATGTTAATGATTTTCATGTAGGAAACATAATATATGAGCATGGAATAGCTGTTATTAATTCTGAATTGCTTGGAATTATAGATGGATATGGTTCTTCTTCATATGGAACTTCATCTACTTACCCAGTATCGTATTATGGAGGTTTATTTACTACTTTCTTTAATTCAAATTTAATTACTTGTTCTTTTGAAAGTACCACTACAATATATGAACTCCAGTATAAATGTACTATAAGACAAAATGAATTTAATTTCTCTCAAAACCCATCCTTAATTTCAGGAAGCACTTTAATTTCAGGAAGTAATGGATGTACTTCAAATGGTAATGGAACCATGTATAATTTTGTAACGGGTTCGTTTTTTACTCCTTACGTAACTACAGTAGGTTTATATAATAATGATAATGATTTAATAGCTGTAGCTAAATTATCCCAACCATTACCTATTTCATCAGTAACAGATACAACCATATTAATTAATTTAGATTTATAATATTTATAATAAAATGGCAAAAGCAAAGTTACAATCCGCAATTTCATTTGTAAAAAAACCTAGAAAAAAACGTCCTGGGATTCATGCAAAATCAAAAACTAGCAAAACAAAAACTAGTAAAAATTACATTAAACCATACGTAGCACAAGGTAGATAATGGCATTAATCCAACCTAAGCAGTTAGCAGGGCAATTTTATGAAATAACAGGATCTTTTACAGGTTCTTTTATTGGAGATGGTTCTGGTTTAACTAATATCCCCTTAACCCCCCCAGGAATAGATTATAATATTCAATATAAACTAAACAATAGTTTTTTTTCAAGTAATCTATTTCAGTACATTAACCCTTCCCAAAGTTTTAAACAAGGAAAAGATTTAATTGTAACTGGTTTATATTCACATGGTGCTGGAGAAGATAATACAATTAGTGGGAGAGGTTCATATGTTGGGGGAAGAAATAACATAAATAATGGTGATTGGTCACATGTAATTGGAAGTGGAAATTTTGTAAGTAGTAGTCTTAGATATGCTTTTGCTGGTGGTAGTGGAAGTAGAATTTTAGTACCTACATTAGACATTTTTGGTTATCCTGTAGAAGGTGTTACAAATTGGTGGGGATTTGCTTTTGGAAATGAAGCATTAGTTGTAGATGGATATGGATTTGCAACTGGACAACAAACCACCTCCTCCAGATTTGGGCACTCAGAAGGTTCTTACACATATGCTGGTTTTTCAGCACATGCTGAAGGCAGATCAACATACGCTAATTCAAGATACTCACATGCTGAAGGTTCAGGAACAGAAGCTGGTGGAATGTATGTTGAACCATTTTTTATATCTGCGTCGGCACCAACACAAGATGAAGACGGTGACCCTTTAAAAACAGGATATATTTGGTACAACACAAATAATAATTTACTTTACAGATATTCAGGTTCTGCTTGGGTATCACAAAATGATTCACCTATTACTTTTGGTACTTGGAATACATCATCAGCTACTTTCAGTATCATAACAGCAGGTTCTGGAGATCAAGTAGATTCATATGCCGCTGAACAAGCTAGATTTAATTGGTATTCTGGTTATTATTCACATGCTGAAGGAACAATTACAAAAGCTTTAGGTAGAGCATCACATGCTGAAGGGTATGCTTCTATAGCAGGTGGGTGGTATTCACATGCTGAAGGAGCATTCACTAGAACAGGTATTCCTGGGCAAGCGGGAGCTACAGAATTTGGACAAGATGGAACATACTCCCATGCTGAAGGATACCAATCTATAGCAGCAGGATATGCTTCACATGCTGAAGGATATGGTACTAGAACTTTAGGAACAGCTTCACATGCTGAAGGTTTAGCTACTATAGCATCAGGTTCATATCAAAGTGTAATGGGTAGATATAATACCCAAAATAATACTAGTTCTCTAGTAATAATAGGAAATGGTACTTCAAACAACAATAGAAGTGATTTAGCTGTATTTAATTTAAATGGTATAATATTTAATCAACCATTAACAGCATCAATTATTTCTAGTTCTTTTATTGGAGATGGTAGTGGTTTAACTGATTTACCTATAAATTTAACATCAAGTGGTTTTATTTACCCTGAAAATTATGGTGCTATAGGAAATGGAATAGTTGATGACACAAATGCTCTTCAAAATTCTTTCAGTGCATCTAGAGTTACAAATGTTCCTATATGTTTAAATGGTATCTATAATGTTAACCAACCTATTAATGCTACTAATACTATAGTATTTAGTGAACCAACCTCTAAATTAATATCTGATACTACTGATTTTGTTTTATTTGCAACCGGAAGTAGATCTTCAAGATACAATGCTACCTCTGATATTTTAAGAGGTTATTCCACAGCTTCAATAAACCCAATAACTTTATCTCAATTAAATATAAAACAAGGAGACTTAATTAAAGTTACCTCAGCACAACAATTTAATACAGGATCAGCAGAAGGTGGAACCCAAGGAGAAATTCAAAGAGTATATTCAACCGGATCTAATGGGGAAATTTATATCTATGGTTGGTGGGAAGATACATACCTACTTTCAAATGACGCTAGTATTTCTAAAATTACCTCAGGCAAATTCGAAACTATAGGAACGTTAAATGTTGAACAAGGTGGTCAAATTGATTCAAAAGGAATTTTATTAAAATATTTAGATACTCCAACTATTGATGTCAAAATTATAGGGGCTATTGAACGTTCTTTAAGTGTAATAGATTGTTATTCACCAACAGTTCATGTTAATAACTATGGTGCTAATAAAGATGGTGCTGGGTATGGTATAGCTATAGGTAATTCAACAATGTATGGAACTTTTAGTGGTACTAGTGAAAGTAATAGACACTCTATAACATTTGGAACAGATTCAGATAGGGGTGTAGGATGGGGAAATAAAATAACAAATTTTATAGGTAAAGCCCATACAACATCTTCAATATTTGATTCACATGCTACTTGTGGTTCAGTGTATTTCTATAATTGTACAGCAATTGGAGGATTTAATAGGTATGGTACCCCACCACCTATTAATTTTCCTAATGGTTTTAGTATAGAAGGCAGAACAACACATATAATAAATTGTAATGTTAAAGATTGTTATATTGGAGCATCAACAGGAAATTATAATGGACTGCAAGAAATATATATTAAGGGATTAAATCTAGATGATTGTTCTATTGGTTTTTCATCTGTAGGTACAGAAGTTCAACGTTTAACTATTGAAGATATTGACATGTATAATCCATCTTTTGATGATACTAGTATATGTCTTAATATTTCTGCTATTACTTCTTCTTTTGTTAATATAAAAAATATAAAATCATATAATACTCGTTGTGGAATTAATTTAAGTAATAATAACTTAACCGGAGGTTCAAATGAATTTAGAATTGAAAATTTAAAAACTATATATTCATCTCCTTCCACTGGTTCTAGTGCATTTTATTCTGCTTTACGTTTATATGATGATACACCTGTAACACTAACAAATTGTGAAACCAATGCTCCTAGGTTAGTTATAACAGACAATGGATTAAATTTAAAACAATTAAATCTAAACAATTGCAAAATATATGATGCTTATTCTGTTCCTATAACTTTAGCATCCCCGATTGAAAATTTAAATATTCAAAATTGTTATTTTAGTGGTTCTCAAATAGATGGATATTTTTTACAAGCAAATAATAATGCTGATATAATTAACTTTACATTTATAGGAAATACATTAATAGGAGATGGAAACAAAATTAGAGGAGCTTATATAACCCCAACCAGTTCTTTTACAAATTTCTTTGACTCAGGAAATAATTTAAATATTACAAACCCAACCTCTATCAATCCCTCAGGAAAACAACCAGATTATTGGATAACAGAAGGTAACATATATGCACCATTAAAATTAAAAGGTTCTGGAGCCCCTGAAGGAGTACTTGCTGCTGACGTAGGAACTATTTATATTAATTTAACGGGTGGAGTAGGTTCTACACTTTATGTAAAAGAATCAGGAACAGGAAATACAGGATGGGCATCAAAATAATAATTTAATATTTATAATAAAATTTAAATGGCTAACCAATTCTCAAAAACAGGAATAACTTCTCTTGGAATAATCCGCCCTTGGCATGTTACCCAATCAATAGATGCCTTTACCGGAATAGAAGAATACGATATATCTCTTTCAGGATCGTTTAATATGACTGGTTCTATAAATGCTCTTGGCTCAACATTATTAAGCCAATATGATATAAATGTAGCTCCTTCAAGTTCATTTATTAGCTTAGATGATGGTACTTTAACAGGAACACCCATTACATTAACATCTTATGATCCATCTTTAACTTCAACTTTTTCTATTGAACCTGGTAGCATTGGAATAAAATCCAACAACTCTTCAAATACTTCAGGTTCTATTATTCAAGTTGGACAAGATGGAATTAAATTCTGGGACCCAAATTACAATGTAAATCCTTTTAAAGTAACCCAAGTTAACCCCGCATTGAACCAATGGGAATCTACATTTAGAGTAAACTCATTAACAGTAACTGGTAGCTTACTAGCTCCAGACATAACAGGAAGTTTATTTGGAACGGCATCTTATGCTATAACTGCTTCATATGCTTTAAACTCAAATATTCCTACCTCAGGTCTTGTAACTTCAGTAAATGGAGTTTTACCTTCTCCTGGAGGAAACGTTTCAGTAGCATTATCATCTACAATAACAGGGAATTCATCATCATTAGTTATATCTTCTTCCGGAGCTAATACAGGTTCACTTACCCCAGGAACAATATGGGTTATTTCTGGAGATGTTGACCCTAACAACAATGGTGATGCTTATATTTATACTACTAGTTCAATTACTGGAGAGGGACAATGGTTAGTAATATCACCTTTAGATGTACCAGCAGCAGATGCTCGTTACATTCTTAAAAATGGTAATGATTCTCATACTGGATCTCTTTCTATTACTGGATCACTTAACATGACTGGTTCTATAACTGGTGAAACTGGTGTTATAAATAATTTAACAGCATCGTATGCTATAAGTTCTTCATATTCTTTAAATTCAACAACTTCATCTTTAGCGCTTATTACAAGTGGAAGTGTTATTTTAAGAACTTGTAATTTTACTAGTGGAGCAACTAATCTTAATATTACACCTAATTGTGCAATATCTAGTTGGATAGCTAACTTCTCAGCTAATAGAATCTTAACTATCTCCGACCTAACAGATGGAAAATCAATAAAAATATATATTAGAAATGTCAATCCCTTCAACAGACAAATCACCATACAAGCTAGCACAACTACTTCAGGACATACTAACGTTCTATGCTCTAGAGGAGCAGGCCAAACATCAACTTCATCTGTAACTTTAGCTGCAAATTCTGGAGCAGCTACCATATGGGTTGCTAATATAGGAGGTACTTTTGTAGGATCTATAAGTTAATTTTTTATGTTAAATTGGTTATACAAAGATAAAAGAATAGAATCCCTTGAGGATTTCCCCCAAGAAACATATGGTTTTATTTATCTTACCATCCATGAACCCTCAGGTAAATCATATTTAGGTAAAAAAGTATTATATCATAACGTTAAGAAAAAATTAACCAAAAAGGAATTAGCTGAACAACCTACAACCAGAGGAAGAAAATTAACTACCCATACTATCCAAAAAGAATCCGATTGGAAAACCTATTATGGTTCAGAAGAATTCATCAAACATAAAATAAAAGAGGGAAAACAAGAAGAATTTACACGTGAAATAATTCATCTTGTACCAAATAAAAAACTACTTACATATTTTGAATGTAAATACCAATTTCAATTAGGTGTTTTAGAATCAAATGAGTGGCTTAATACTAACATTTTAGGTAAGTTTTTTGCAAAAGACTTTGTTACCCAAGAATAAGATTGTATCTTGCATTTATGGTAAATGAGTTACTAGTAAATTTGGTAAACTCTGTTTTAGGAGCAGGGAAACGTACCGCTAGAGGTAATCAAGCATACACTTGTCCTTTTTGTCACCATCATAAACCAAAATTAGAAGTTAATTTTACTGAAAACAAAGAAGGAAAAAACCCATGGGCTTGTTGGGCGTGTAGTAAAAAAGGAAAAACAATTAAAAGTTTATTTAAACAAATTCAAGTTGATGCTACTTACTTTCAAGAACTTGGAAAACTAGTTAAAAATATATCTGATGATAGTATAGAAATAACTTATACTTCTTTAGAACTTCCAAAAGAATTTAAAACATTTATCAATAATAAAGATATAACAGCTAGACATGCTTTAGCCTACCTTAAAAAACGAAATATATCTAAACAAGATATTTTAAAATACCATATAGGCTACTGTGATTCAGGACAATATAATAATATGATTGTTATACCTTCATATGATAATAATGGTAAATTAAATTATTTTACCGCTAGATCATTTGAAAAAGACCCTTACACCAAATACCGTAACCCTGAAACGTCTCGCGATATAATACCGTTTGAATTGTTTATTAATTGGGATTTACCTATCATATTATGTGAGGGTCCATTTGATGCAATAGCAATAAAACGAAATGCGGTTCCACTATTTGGTAAAAATATTCAACCTAATTTAATGAAACGATTAGTTGAATCTAAAGTACAAAAAATATACATTGCCTTAGATACCGATGCTGTTAAACAAGCCCTTGGTTTTTGTGAACAACTTTTAGACATTGGAAAAGAAGTTTATCTTGTAGAAATGCAAGGAAAAGACCCAAGTGAAATGGGATTTGAAAATTTTACTAAACTTGTACAAACCGTTTCTCCTTTAACACAATATAATTTAATGGAGAAAAAATTATATACCATATGAAAAAAAGGAATATTAAAAAATCCTATGATCGAATTTTAGAAATTTCAGATGACGCTCAACAAATAACATTACCTGATTCTCGTTATTATAGAAGAAATGGAAAATATTATCCATCTGTAACATATGTTTTAGGATATTACCCTAAAGGTAAATTCTTTGAAAACTGGCTTAAACAAGTTGGATTTTCAGCTGACTATATTGTTAAAAAAGCAGCTGAAGAAGGTACCCAAGTCCATGAATTAAGTGAAGCATACTTAAATGGAGAAGAATTAAGATTTCTAGATGATAAAGGTCGCCCCCAATATAACCCAGATGTTTGGCAAATGTTTTTACGTTTTGTTGAGTTTTGGGAAACTTTTAAACCTACTTTAATTGAAACAGAAGTTCACTTATTTTCAGATAAATTAAAAGTAGCCGGTACATGTGATCTAATTGTTGAAATTAATGGTAAACTATGGTTATTAGACTTAAAAACATCTAATCAACTACAAACAACATATGAATTACAAACGGCAGTTTATGGACAATGTTATGAAGAATGTTTTGGTAAAAAAATAGATCATTACGGTATTTTATGGTTAAAATCTTCAAAACGTGGATCTAAAAAAGATAAAATGCAAGGTAAAGGATGGGAAATAGTTGAATCAACTAGAACATTTGAAGAAAATATTGATATTTTCAAAACAGTAAAACGTTTATTTGACCTAGAAAACCCAACCCATTCACCAGTATTTACTGAATTCAGAACAGTAGCTAAACGAAATTCATAATATGTATAATTATGATAAGTCTAGTTCAATTACTTAAAGAGATTCAATCAAAACCTAAAGCCATTTTTATGGCGGGGCCTGCTGGATCTGGTAAGACAACTATACTTAATCAATTAGGTCTTAAAAATTTTAAAGTAATAAACGTAGATGACGTTTATGAAGAATTGTTAAAAACAGAATTAGGTAAGGAAGATTTTGCTTCAATGTCACCTGAAGAGTTATCCCGAGCAGCTAAATTAATGGGTAAAGCTAGAGTAGTAACAAGAGAAAAAGAAAAACAAACCTTATCTAGTTCAGAAAATGTTGTAATTGATGGCACAGGTGCTGCATCAAATCCACTACTTAAGAAAAAAGAAGATTTAGAGGCAATGGGGTACGATACATTTATGATATTACTTTATGTATCCCCTATGACATCTTTAAAACGTAATGCGGAACGTGGTAGAAGTTTACCTACAAGTGCTGTATTAAAAAGTTGGGAAGGTGTAGTAAAAAATATTGATATTTATAGACAAGCATTTGGAAATAACATTGTTGTTTTAAATAACGACCCTGAAAATGCTGATCCTACATTTGATGTGCAATCAATAATTAAAGCGTTCCCTCAACCAACAGGAAGAGAAAAATCACCTGAAGAAGTAGAAAAATCTAAAGCAGATAAAGAAAAAACAAATCAAGAAATAAAATCACTTTTAGATATAGAACGTGAATTTGATACACTAGATGTAGCAAAAAATAAAGTAAATGAATTTATTAGTTAAATCAATTATACAACCTATTTTAGAGCAAGAAAGTAAAAATATTGCTTTAGTACCTGGTGGATTTAAACCACCTACAGTAGGTCATTTTGCATTAGTAGATGAAGTAGCTAAAAACTCAAACATTGATAAAGTAATCGTTTTAATTGGTCATAAAGATAGAGATGGAGTAACTAAAGAGGAAAGTAAAGCTGTATGGGATATATATCAAAAATATTTACCTCCTAATGTTGAAATCAAAATAGCAGATAACTCATCTCCAATAGCTGATGTTACTTCTTATATCAAAAACAACCCTGAAACCATGTACTACCCAGTAGTAGGTATTCGAGGTGAGATGGATTTAGGGGATTTAAAACGTTTTGACAGTCTAGAGGGAAAATATCCTAATTTTAAAACCATTGTAATCAAATCAGAAGGAGAAGATCGTATTAGTGGTACTAATACACGTGCTGCTTTAATTGGGGGAGAAAAAGAAAGATTCCAATCATATATCCCAACTGAACTAACAGACGAAGAAAAAGACAAAGTTTGGTCTATTTTACAAAAATCCCCACTCAACGAGATAATGTATGCTGAACCTAGCAAATTCAGTTACCCTACAATGTTGTCTTCTTTAATTCAATACATGTTAAGTAAAGGAATGAAAATTCAACCTTTACCTAAAGTTAAATTTGTAGATGACGATGCTGAAAATGCTGAAAATTTCTTTGGTAAAACAGCATATTATGATCCAAATAATCAAGTTATAGTATTATATACAATGGATCGTCATCCAAAAGACGTAATGCGTTCATTTGCGCATGAAATGATTCACCATGAACAAAATTGTAATGGTAAATTAAATAATATTTCAACTCAAAACACAAACGAAGACGGAGATTTACCTGAAATTGAACGTGAAGCTTACGAAAAAGGTAATATGATATTTAGAAATTGGACGGATTCTATTACTGAAGGTGTTTTAAAAGAAGAAAAAGAAGATGATTTAATTTCATATCCTAGTAACTTTAAACCAGATACAAACATATTAGTTGTTTTTAAAAATAACGAAAACTATCCAAATTTAAAACCTTTATTTGAGGAGTATGGATATGGTTTTTATTACCCTGAAAGTAAAACAATTATTTTAGATGGTGAAGTTTTTGTAAACTCTGATTTAGACTTCAAAGACATGAAAATTGTTGAAGCACATGAAATAGCCCATTTACTTTTAGGACATACAGGCCCGTATTCAAAAGATAATGAAATGGATGCTGATTTAGGAGCTTACTTATTGTTAAAAGATAAAGGATTTTCAACAGAAAAATTAGAAAAACAATTTAAATTTCGACATGGAGTTGATTTTAATGAAGAATTACTTGAACGAGTAAAAGATATGTTGTAAATTTGCCTAAATTTTAATATGAAAAAAACACCTACACTATTAGATTTATACGAGGCAATCAAACCAAAATATATCATTTTTTGTGATATGGATGGTGTATTAGTTGATTTTGATAGAGGATATGAAGAATTAACTAGTAAATCTACTAGCCATGCTGATTCACAAGATAGAGATGGGTTTTGGAACCTATTTAACAATAGTTTAAAGGAAAAAGGAATTACCGAATACCAATATTGGGCTGATTTAAATTGGCAACCTGGAGGACAAGAATTATGGAACTATATTAAACCATATAACCCTTATATTCTAACAGCCCCTACATATAACCCAGAATCTAGAGAAGGAAAACGCGATTGGGTTCAACGTTTAGACGGGATGAAAAATATTTATTTTAGACCTGCTAAATTTAAATCTGATTTTTCGGGTAAAAATAAAATACTTATAGACGATAGAGAAGATACTATTAATAGATGGAATGAAGCTGGTGGAATAGGAATATTACATACTTCTGCAAATAGCACCATAGAACAACTTAAACAACTAGGATTATAATGTCAGATTCAGTATTAAAAAAAGAATTTCAAAAACGAGATGTAGAACGTTTACGTAACCTTATAAAAGGTAAACACGGAAATAAAACTACAGTTGGGATTGGATACAATGGTGAAGTTCAAGAAGAACATAAAGAAGGTGATATTTGGGAACAAGGTGGTAAAACTTGGACAATTAGAGATGGTATTAAAGAAAATATTACCAAATTAGACAAATTTAAAAAAGCAGCTGTTCCTTTATTTTGTCCCGACTGTAAACAAATAATGGATGGACAATTAGACCCATTTTATTTTAAATCATATAATTGTTGCTTGGATTGTAGAGCAAAATTTGAAACTAAACTTAAATTAGAAGGTAAATGGGAAGAGTACTTAAGAGATACCTTTAATAAAGAAATCGACAATCAAATAGAAGAATATAAAAGTTTTATAGAAGATAAATTATCAGAAAGTAATGATAGTTTTGTTACTGAAGCAGGTGATGTAGAAAGATGGGTTGGTGGGATTAATAAAGAAAGAGCAAAAGAATCCCTAGACGAAGTAATTAACTATTTAAATTCATTAAAAAAATAATGGAAACTTTTGCAATGATAACAACTATAATTGTTGCTTTAATAACAGCAGTAGTTGGCCCTATAATTGTTAGTTGGGTTAAATTAAAAATGGAAAAACAGTCTAAAAATACTTTAATGGCTGAAGCATTAGAAGCTAGTAATTTAATTGACCATCAATTAGAAGACATAATGCAAGAATTAAATTGTGATCGAGTTTGGATAGCCCAATTCCACAATGGAGGGCATTTTTACCCAACAGGAAAATCCATCCAGAAATTTTCTGTATTTTATGAAAAATGTAACCCTGTACTTCCTCCTCTACAAACAACATTCCAAAACATCCCAGTATCTTTATTTAGTAAAGCTTTATCTCAAGTACATCAACATGGAGAACTTGAAATTTTAGATGTAGAAGTAGAAGAAAATACATTTGGAGTTGATGTATTAACATCACAATTTAAAACAAAATCATTATGTATGGTTGGATTATATGATTTAAATAATCATTTAATAGGTGTGATGGGGATATCATTTATAGACGAACACAATGTTGTAACTCCTGAATGGATATTTATAAGACAAAAAGTAGGAGTAATAGGAACATTACTTTCCGAATATTTATACCCAAATAATAAAAAATAAAAAATGGCAGATAATTTTGATTTAAAAAAATTCTTGAAAGAAAGTAAAGCTTTAGAGAATTTAAATACTATAATAGGTAAAAACACTAATATTCATGGTATTAATGAAGGTAATATGCGCGATAAAATTCGTGAGATGATTATTGCTGAATTAAATAGTGATGAAGACCTAGATGAGGCAAAAAAGAAAAAAGACGAAGAAGCAGATGTTGAAGTAACTGACACTGAAACTGAAGATATACCTGCTGAAGATGCACCTATAGAAGATATACCTGCTGAAGATACACCTGTTGATGGTGGTGGGGGTATAGAAGATCTTGCAGCTGATATGAAAGGTACTGAAGCTGATCTTATGGATCATTTGATGAAAGCATTTCAAATTGCAAAAGGTATGAATAATGAGAAACTTGAAACACAAGTAGGAAACACACTGAAATTTTTCGTTAGCGAATATATTGGTGGAGGAGAACAGTAAACAATTAAATTTATATAAAAATAAAATCTATGAACACAACTGAAATTTTAAACGCAATCAAAGAAGCGGTAGCAGCTTTAGAAGCAGATCATTCAAAATCATCTAAAGCCGCTCGTGGTAGAGCACGTAGTGCAGCTAATACAATTAAAAAATTGGCCGCTGAATTTAAGAAAACTTCAACTGCAGAAGACAAAGCAGCTTAAAAAATGAATATTAACGAGGCATTTTCATCTGATGAATCAAAAGAAATTTACGACAAATTTTTAGCCATCGTTAATTCTCGAAGAGACAATTTGGTAAAAAAGTACGGCAGAGAGGCTGAGCGAGTAGCTTATTCTACTGCCGTAAACCAGGTTAAAAAAAAGTCAGCTAATAGTATTGAGGAACCAACAACTGAAGAACCAATGGATCAAGAACAAAAATTAAAAGAAATGATTCAAGCGGCTTTATCTAAGCCTTTAAATGAAAAGCAAACAGAATTAGATGAAGATCTTGATATAGGCCACCAAGACAATGAACCACATATGATTAAAGCTGAACTTTACCAAATTGGTAAATATGCTATGGATCTTTATAAAATGATGGACGGGTTTGAAGGTGAACAAGAAGTTGATTTTCCGGCTTGGTTACAATCAAAAATTACTACTGCTAAAAACATGATGTCAAGTGTAAAACATTACCTTGATTTTGAATTAAAAGAACCTCAAATCGATTCTATAGTAAACGGTGCATCTCTTGATGAAAAAATGTCTAAAAAACAAGTTAAAAAAAGAGGTGAAATATACGATACTTTAAAAGATAAAGGAATGTCTGATGAAAAAGCAGGTAAAATTGCTACTTCACAGGCTATGAAAGCAAAAATTAAAGAAGTTGTTTTAGCTAAACTTAAAAAATAATGACTCGCAAAGAACTTCAAAATAGATTAAGGGTTTTAATCAAACAAGTGTACTCAAATCAAACGATTACACCTGAAGAAGCTGTACAATATGATGAGCTAACCAAATTCCCTGAATTAAAAGAAGTTCTAGTTGATTTGCTTACCCCAGAATACGATAGCTTTTTAGCTTCAATTGATTGGGTTGCTCCACGTCCTACCACATTTAGAATTAATTTAAAAAATGATCAAAATTTTTATTTAATTTATGGTAAACGTAGTTGGATTGCTCAAGTTGAAGGTAAAAAATATTACCTATTAAATTTACCTGAAGAAGAAAGAGCAGCACAATCTATAGCTAATATTTTAAGATATGGAGTTAAAGGTGGAGAAGGAGCAGAAGGTGAAGCCGATTTAGGTATCCCACCAACTGAAGAAACCCCTCCTGCAGAAACCCCAGAAGAAACCCCACCAGCAGAAACACCAGAGGCATAATGGATATTTTAGAACAATTTTTACATAGTATAGCTTACAAGTTTCCTAAAGGATACCCTGATTTAAAAAATAAACAAGATATGTTATTAATAGAACGTGAATTGTTTAAACATAATATTGATTTAAGAGAGGGAACTAAAGCAGCTAATACGCGTAAAGCAATTGATTCTATAGTTAACTCAAAAGAAGGTAAAGAAGCTGGTTTATCTAAAATGAAAGATACCTATAGAATAGGTAATATTAATAAAATAGATAAAGATAAATTTATCGAAATTTTAAATAAAGTATTTAATTCACCTAAAGTTAAAGTATATAGTCCTAAAGAAGGACCTAACGATAGTTCAAAATACAATATGTTTGAATTTGATTTAGAAGGTGAAGGTCAAGTACAAATTACTTTAGCAGGTGGAGCAAATGAAGGTGAAAAATATGAACAAGGTTTACTTGGTAAACTAAAATCATTTGCTGGAACTCCTTTAGATTCAATTGAAGATTATGAAGTAAAACAAATATTTACTACTTTAGAAATAGACCCAACCAAAATTACTTCAGAAGACATTTCATTTGCTGGTGCATCTGATACTTCAAGACAACTTTCATTTGATGGACCAAAAGAAATAGGCCCAACTATTGCAGATATTATAATTAAAGCTCCAAACCAAGATTATTATCTATCAATTAAAAATGTTGGTGGTTCTGCTATTTACAATGGTGGAAATATACCATTTATTGTATTCGATAAAGAAGGCAAAGTAATATTTGATAAATCTAAATCTGGAGATAACCCATTATTTGCAGATATATTTGATACTTTAGGAATTGATTCTCAAAGAATAGCAGATGGATTAAATAACTATATTAACCAAACAGGTGCACCAAACAATTGGGAATCTGTTAGTGGAGTTGATTTAGATAAAGTAAAAAATCTTTTAGCTTCATCCTTTGGATTTGGTTATTGGTATGTTAGAGAAAAACCTGGAGGGAAATTATTTATTTACCACGTAGCAACCCCAGAGGATGCTTATAAAATGGTAGGTGACCTAAAATCAGATTCAGTTAAAGTAAAATATCCTGGTCCCTCAACAAAAGTACTTGAAGTTCGAATTGAAACTGAAAGTGAAGTACTAGAGGGTGGAAAAAGAGTTCCTTTAGTATATCAAATTGTAGCTAGGAATGCTGCTGGTAAAGTATTACCTTTACGAATGAACATTAGAACAAATAAATAGTATTTATCAATATGGAACGTTTAAGACATTTAATAAAAGAAGTATTATCTACTCCCCCTAAAAAAGATAAATGCAATTGTGGTTGCCATGATTGTGATAATACAGGTAATGCTGGTGTAGTATTAAACGAAAGTTTAGTTAAAAAAGATATATTATCGGAAAATCTGCGTTATCACGTGGATAATAAATTACCACTAACCGAAAACACGTTCCGTTATGGTTCCAAAGCTTTCCTTAATTTATGGTCGGAAGCTCGTTACTTATATTTACGTGAAATTATTCATGTAAATGACGATGACAAAGAAATTTTACTTGAAACTAATTTAGGTGAATACGGAATATATGAATCTGTAGAATTTGAAGGTGAAGAATACGACATTATAGGAAGAGATGGTGATTGGGTTTACCTTAGATCTATCTATGATACAATGACAGGTAAAAAGGAAATCAAAGTAAAGGAAAAAGATATTAAAATACTTGAAGAAAAAGTACCTTTAGATTTACCTATGTTGGAGGAAGATAAATTAGACGAAGCCGAAGATAAAAAGAAAACTCCACCAATTGGAAAACCAAAACGCGGTGGATCTAAAAAATTCTACGTTTACGTTAGAGATAAAGGTAAAGTTAAAAAAGTATCCTTTGGACAAGCAGGAATGTCTGCTAAAATAAATGACCCTAAAGCACGTAGAGCATTTGCTGCACGTCATGATTGTAAAAATAAAACAGATAGAACTAAACCTTCATATTGGTCATGTAGATTACCAAGATATGCTAAATTATTAGGTTTAAAATCCTCATTTTCAGGATTTTGGTGATAAAAAATAAATTATGGGACCTATAGAAAAATATTTAGAAAAATTTGAATCTAAAAGAATATTAAAAGAAGATTCAACAATTATATCTCCACA